>Ga0307507_10005766_pt1 | contig 19911 bp, 6 predicted proteins | sample 7_EM_MG_FD_207223 | JGI IMG/M metagenome (GOLD analysis project Ga0307507, IMG submission 207223) | Populus trichocarpa ectomycorrhiza microbial communities from riparian zone in the Pacific Northwest, United States - 7_EM | ecosystem: Host-associated > Plants > Roots > Unclassified | place...
ATGCTATTTAGGGTATCTAAATAGCCTATCCTATACACCCACTTTCTTATCTCTATTACTTACAAAAATATCTTTTTAGCCTCCTTCTATTACTTGTCTTTCTTATATATTAATGTAAGGTTTTCTATATCTGCCAGTTTATGTGGATGCTCTTTTATAGGCGTCCCCTTATGGCTCTCTATTGCTTCTTAAAGCCTCTTTTTTGCCTCTTTATACTCTTCCAAGTCTCCTAAGATTAATGCCACGTTATATAATATAGCAGCTTTGTTTAAAGTTGTTATTGAATACTCTGGCACTGGAGTCTCTTTCTAATTCCACACTAGTAGAAAGTTACGTGAGAAGCTTTTTATTAAAGGTAGAGGTCCTTAACGCTCAACATATCCACTCTCTGTTTGTATGCCCTGCTAAAAAGCAACTATAATCTTAATAACAGTAAAATTATCTTTACATATTCTAATAATAGTTAGCTTTGAAGCCCCTTGTAGAAGGCAGATAAGATCGCCCTACTAGATAGATTTTGCCGAGGCCTAGAGAGTCTATTAAGCGCCCTATTTCTTCTTATACTCCAACGACCTAGGTTTATTCTTGAAAATAATAGTTATTGTAAAGGCTTAGTCAAAAGAATAGAATCTATTGGTAGCCAGTGAACAAGAATTCCAAGACAAGGACTAGAAGAAGGTCGAGGAAAGGACACGTCTATATATATAGTGCCAAGGCTCGGCTCAGCCAAGCCCCTAACTAGAGTCTGTAACAGTGCCGTAATAGTTATATGCTGTCTATTATACCGAGCACTGTCACTTTCTACTAAGGACACTTAGCCAAGAATACAGCCCTTACTTTTAATTGCTGTGATCTCCTTTTTGTCCTAAGTTTTTATATAGACCTTTTTATAAAGAAGGAATTTAACAAGTTGCTGTAAGAGTTTCTTTTATAGGACCTTGTAGTTAGGTAATAAACTAGCTGCGCTAGGATTATTAGAGCTTATACCAAATAAGGTATACACCTTATTATAGCGCTTAGTAGCCTTGTGGGTATAGTATATATCTATTAGCTTACCTAAAGAGACTCCGCCTAACGACTTGTTGCATATTTTAGCCAGAAGATTGCTCCCCTTATTATATAAGTTACTAAATAGATTAGACCCTGTAAGCCTGGATAAGCTCTATAGGAAAGCTTTAATTTATTAAAGCCTGAACAAAAGGCGTACCTATTTATCTCTATAGGGCTATATATGATTAGAACACGTTAAGCTGCGGCAACTTCCTAAAGTACCTAGATTAACCTTTTAATAACCTTTACGGATATTATTAAGTATCTGTTCTCTTACCTAGATACGCCAAAACTATAGTTATTTAAGTAGTTTAAGAATTGCTTTCTGACTCTTTTTGTTGCTTAATAAGTTTGTAAATTCACCTTCTATAGCAATATATATGTCTTTAAGCGCTTAATCGCTATTATCTACCGCCTCTCTAAGCCAAACAATTACACGATTTGCTTGGCCATAGATCTTTACTATAGACTAAACCTAGTATCCTTTCTCTTTCTTATCTGCTTGGTTAATGCAAATAGTATCTACCTATATAATTTGTTTAAAACAGCGATCTTAAAGATAGGATAGCGCTGCGTAAAGGTCTACTATAATGGGCAAGTTATAATTGTCTATTAAAATAGGTAAAGTTTCTTTTAGATCGCCCTATATATAGGATAAAGCCTTATATAGATAAGTCCCTCCGCTAGATTCCTATAGAGAGTAGTTAATAAGCTGGCATTATATAGGGGTAGTCTGGTCTTTATGTAGCATTAGGCAAAGTAAGTAAATACTATTAGGCCCCAGTAAAAGCGAAGAATAATAGTACGGGGACATAGTATAAGAATTATATATAAAATTTAATCTTGCGTAAGTTGGATAGTTCTAATAGGTAGTATTAACAAGCCTAGCGTGTTGTCTATAATTAAAGTGCTAACTACCGGCACAGCCACCCCCGCTAAGTCATATGAGTGAGTTAAGCCTGCATTAGGCAGCGTATACTACCAATACTAGCAGGGAGACCCGTACCGGCCAGACCCTTATTAAGGGTCTACTTCCTAGGGAACTATGGTTGGTATTGTTTTAAGTATAGCGTTGTGGCGGTAATGCACTGCCTCCGCTGCTCGGCGTTTAGCTTGGCGCGGTTGCTAAGTCAACTAAACCATGCCAAAACCCCCAGCAGTTCTCGAGATAACTACTGTTCAACTTCGGGATGCAGCCCATCTCATGCTATAACATACGGCTATGTTTACATCGCAGCCTCCTCTAAAAGAATCTTAGTATATCACACTACCTTTAAGCTTCGTAGGCGCGCCTTTGACGCCTCCGTAAACCGATAAGAAAGCCTTTACCTAAGCTCCCCAAGTTATCGCACTTCTTAGAGACACAGCAATCAAAATCCATAGACATCCTTTTAGCTTGCATAAGGGGAATACAATAAGACAGAGCGTCGGCTTAGGCAAGATAAGTCGCTATTTAGGTTTGTTAAGAACAAGATATAATACGTAACCTCTAGCGGGGAAGAGGCACTAGCTGATAATGCCAGTCGGATAGATATAACTATAACGGCAGGAGGAATTAACTTGTTATTTACATACCTACTTAGCTGCACCAAAGTAGAGCGCTTTTGAGCTTCTATATAAATAAAGGCTTTATAGCGATAGGTAAAAGAGCTGGATAAAGGGCGGTATCCAAAGCGTATATATTCATTATCTCGCTGCCAAATTGGCAGTTTATGCCATGCGAGCTCGCTCGGAGGCATATTCTAGGCACTATCCTCTTAACGGAGGCATCTACAGGAAAATATCCTCTTGGGATGCCCCCACTAAGCCTATAGTGGAATGGCCTACTTAGCGCCCCTACTTCATTTTATTTACAGAATACTGTCACTTTCGCTACGTTTTAGACATTAACTTATAGGTAGCATTACTAAATATTAATGTCTAAGATATAAAAGGATCTATATTTACCAGTTGGTAACACCTACAAGGCTACTATTTAATATCTTAGAGCTTACCGCAGGCACCTTAAAATGGAATAGTTTAAATATCTAAGTGCATTTTCTTGCTGCATACAGCTGTTTTTATGCATCTTTGCTACCAATATATCTGCACTAATATGCATAAATCCAGCCTTATTTAAGTAGAGATAAGTATTAATAGTTTATATACCTACTAAAGTCCACTTTCCTTAGCTCTGTTCTATACTAACAGCTTTAAGAAATATTACTCTATAAAAAGCTATAAAACTATAAATTCTTATAAAAGAAGAGCCAGTATTCTACCTTAAATTTATAAGATTGTTCCTTACTATCTATAAAAAGCAGCTAACTTGTCTCTAAAGGCATACTATATATATTTAGGAAACACTCTTATATAGTTACGGTTACTTTTACTCTAATAAGTGCACGCGTAAGTGTAATACGGCTAGACAAAACGGTGTATAGTATACGGAAAACAATCCAAATAATGTCTAAAATACAAGGACATTGTAGGGTACATATAGCTGTGATTTAGAGTATAGGACGCCAGAATTAATATAATAAGCCTTTTAAAATTAGAAGTGCCCAATATAGTACTCTTTATTTATAGTTATAAATATAGCTAAGTTAAATAAAACCTTAGTCTCTTTCTAAATTCCTCCAGCCTTAAATAGAAAAACTTAAGAATATTATTTCTTAACTCCATCTCTTAAATTACTATATGTCTATAATTAACGCTTTATTGTGTTATTCTAGCCAATATCTCCTACCTCTAATGGACATTTCCCCTTCTTAGGCTTTAAACGGTTCTTCCTTAACTTAGTATTGTCAGCCAAATGTCCACTAGAGAAGCCTTTAATTAAAAGTACTTATAGCGGCTTTAAATTCTTGCCAGACATCCTAGGAGGTACTAGCGTTCACCATTTATATATAAATAGGGTAATCTCTAGGTCTATATCCGCGCCAGTCTTTAACACATCTAAAAGGAACCTCTAGCTTTAGTTAGTATTTGTAAATTACTTTTAGTTGGTCATTAATACGCCCTAAGAGTTTCGTATCTTTAAGAGTATATACTATAAGTATGCCACTTCGGAGGCGCAATTATAGAAGTTAGAGATGTATATCCTTGCTAGGCTTAAAGCAATTAAGTAGTATCGTAATATTTACAAGACTATATGTTATAGCAAAATAGCGAGGCTTGTTCCCTTTCTTATTAAATATAGCGGTTAGACTAGAAATAAGGCCATTAAGCGCTATATTAAGATTAGGGCCAATATAAACAAAAGTAGCTAGAGCGAGCGTAAAGACAAGACAAGAATGCCCATTAAGAAGACATTCTAGATTTATTTGGACTTAAGATGCCATAAAAGCAATTAGGCGGAGCGGAGAGTTATTAGTAGAATTTCCTATTACTTAAATAATTAGTATTGCTACTTAACTTGGGGCCAAGCGCTAGAGAGGAGGCGATAATATCGAGGAGGTTTGGGGGATTAAGTAGACCCTAAAAATTAAGTAACTAATTTTAGGCGTCAAACAAAAGACTTTTTTTAGATCAGTTGGATGCTCCCTTAGTCACTACTTATTATAAGAAGTAAGGTATATATTTTAGGCCTATACGCGGCGTAGCGCAGTATAGGCACCTAGCTTAGTGTTGCCTTAGGCGTACAAAGCCTCACACTTTACTATATCTCCAACCTTTAATTCTTTTACTACTATCTACACTGTTTATAGTTCCTCTGTTATCCTCTTATCTGTATATAAAAGCGTCTTCTACCTTATATAGTCGCTTATTACGTCCACCGTATATAAGTAATCTCTATTACATTTTCTCGCAATAGCGAATCTGTCCTAATTAGAGATAGGTTAATGCCTTTTGCAACTTATTTAACTCGACCTATACAACTATAGGCATCTCTAGTTCCTTGGACGCACTACATTAGATAAGCAATAAAGGTAATATCTATATACCTATTACGAGTTCTCTAACTCCCGTAGGACTTGAAGATATTCTGCTTAATCTAGTGTTAGCTCTATAGAACCTCTTTAGACGGTAAGATCTTAAAAACCACCACTGTTAGTTCCCCTTTATAGTAGATAACTACTACGCCTTACCTAGCCTCCTATGTATAATCCTTATAGATGCGCATTGGAATCAACGTCCCTAACCCCTAATTAAAATCAATGACAATACCTTACAATTAACGGACGAGCGAACGAATAAGCGATTAAACAAATACACCCCTTTCTAACCCCTAGGGCGATCACCCGCAGAGCACGTCTGCGCCGTATTCTGCCTAGCAGCCTAGATAATAACCCTCTACAGTATTCCTTGTCTCCTCTCTATAGACTAGTCACCCCTAGAGAGGGCCTAGTAACTAGGGCCTAGGCGTAAAAGATACCTAGCATATACACATACACATCCCACTCGCCTTTTAGTATTACGGAGCTAGTTCTACACCATTAAAAGGCTCTAGGGGGGGAAGGGTGTACATAGTAGACAATAGAGGTAACATATACAGGGGACGGCCATAAGATATAAGAAACTGCTATAAGCAATAGCAATTAATTAATGGCAGGGCCTAGCTAGGACGCAGTAAACCCTAGCTATAGATAAGTTAGAATAAGAATGCAGTAGTTCCAAGGAGATCTAATATCTAATTAAAATCAGGGCGTAGCTATAGGCTGCAATAGCTATAGACTACGTGCAGAAACAGTTAACAGGGTTTTTCATCCAACTAAAGTGGCTTATAGGGTTTTTCCTCCCAACATATCAGGAGTTTTCTTCCTGTATAATACACAAGTTTTCCCTATATATAGAGTAGTCTGCGTAGGCCTAGCTAGGATCCGTATTAGATGTTAATTAAAGAATATATTATATTATACTTTAACACAAATAGACGGTTTAAAAAAATGGACTTTTATATATCATAGAGGTATTATAAAGGTATTATAAAAGGGATATTATAAAACGCGTGTATTATTTATTATAGGAATAATAGGCACGGTTCCTTATATACTAACGCCTATAAACAACTCCAGTTTCCTATAACTGCACAGCGCTGAAAACCGACCTTTAAAATTATATGCAAGGCTACCACCGGCTTTACTCTCAGCTATTATAAAGATAAAAATAGCTAACCACAGCCTATGGATCTATATGGATATTAAAAGAACGTAGTACTAATAGGGATAATTATATATAAGGGCATGGTAGGCTAGTAACTGGTAAATACTTATTAAGTCATTAAGGTATGCTTACAGTTACTTAGGTAGAGGGCGTTAGGCTAAGGTTTAAAGCCTAAGCTCCTCTAAAAGTCGCTCCTAGCGTTATAATAATGGTAGAGGTCGTATAAGGCTATTAATAAGCCGGTTAGTATTTTAGGTTACTCTTCCGTAAGAAATATAGCGTGCAATCAAAACTATTAATTATAACTAAATATAGGAGAAACTATTAGTATTAACCTACACACTTATTATATTATGACAAAATCTCCTTCTTAAACCACAACCTATACTTATTCTAACCCCACAGCGTAATATCACAAAGGTTATTAAACAACCTCTTTATATTATCTATAGAATAAGTATCTCCTAGCCTTAGTGGTCCTAAAAAGAACATATTAAATTTATCTAGTTTCTTTGGAATTTCCTCAGCCGTCACAATATAGAGAAGCCAAGCATCTATTTAAATTTCCACTGTAAAGACTGGTATAGAGAAAGGCCAACCTTTAAGCTACTGCTTTTGGAATTCCGCTACTATCTAGGCTACTAATTATATCGCCAGATCTTTATTCACATAGTTATGTTTAACTTCTATATTAAGGAATATAGGGTAGTAGTTCATAAAGGAGGCGGTCTGGTTAATAGACTTAGTAACGGTTGGGGCCGCTTACAACGTAAGGAGGGTATATTAGCTAATATTAAGGCCAACAGCATAGTCAATTTTCTTGTTAAGGTCTTTAAACAAATCAGGTTTAAAGAAGTAAGGGTAAAGCTTAGGCGGAGATATTTTAACAAATACGCTATAGTAAAACCAATATTAGCAAAGCTTGCACTGCACGGATAAATCTATACCACGCTGCGGAGTTGGGACAAGTAAACGTATATATTAAACACTATAATATTCTCGTTCCCTAATTTATTCTTCTTTTAAAAGTAGTAAAGGCGCTAGAGTAGGTGCAGAATCAGGCCCACGATAACCGAGATCTAGTACAACTCTGTAGTATTAGTGGATCGCCATTTCTCAGCCATATTAAATGCATCTATTAATATGTTGTTAATTAACTCGGTATCTACCGCGGTAAGAGGGATTGGAAAGCTCGCAAAGGGAAGTACGCTACAGCGGGCCTAGTACTCTCTATTAGTAATTAACATTTACCTTACTAATACAATAATTAGTAGTAATATACCTCGCAACACTCCTAGAGTGCCTATATAGATTTAAAAAGCGTAATTCTAAGATTCTTAGCCTACCTTATCGCTCTTCTATACTGATAAATATGCCTAGTAAAGAGTCTAGCGCTAGTATAGCTCTAGGTTAGTTTCTATTAATTCCATTTTAAAACCTGCTATAGATCCCATTCTAATACCTAGTTTTAGATCTTACTTAAATTTGCCTCGCCATTTCCTTAGTGCTCGCTGTCTTAACCTCTATATCTACATGCTATCTATAGCGCAAACGTTTCTACCCTAGCCTCTCTCTTAATTGGTACTAAATAATGGCATACAAACAAGGGTGTAGCCGGAGCGGGTCAACCGTCCTCCCTACTAGCGTGATTAAGTGGTTTATCTGCCTTAAATAACACCCCAGTGTTATTCTATGTCACGTAACTAGGGCCTCAGAGCTATGCCAGTTTAGGTTCCTTCTAGCGGGGCGGTTATAACATCGCATTACTTAGCAATCCAAGCCTTTCCTCCACAGCGACCATTCTCTTGGGCACCTTATTACTTACAAAATCCTCTCTTGCGCCTTAGATACGAGCGTAATACCATCCAACAATAGGCAGCGCGATAGTTGCATATATAAGCTATAAGGGTTATATTAACTGGGAACTACCCAACCGTTAACTACTATTAGTTAAGAGAACAAGTATAAAGAGGGGAAATCAATTGTTAGAATATATATCACGTAGTCGCATATCTCTAATTAGTTACCCTTACGGTAACTTATCAGCCCCCTACTTAGGCACCGCAATCCTTACAATCCTCTGCTTTTAACACCTATTAAACACCAGACAAATCTACGATTAATAGGCCATATAAGTGCACTTAGGTAATACTGACATTGATTAATAGTTAACCTTACCGGTTAGCTATAGAGTAATAAGGTTCACTACCACCCTAGCAGCTTTAATTAAAAGCAGCATTCCAGTACCTAGCAGCAAAACCAGTACCTAGCAGCTCCGGCAGCACCTAACCCTAGCAGCTTAGAATATACAATAAATACGCAACACATAAGACATTCTATAGTAGCAAATTAACACCTAGTAAACCTCTTTATTAAGCCTATCTATATACTAGCTTAACAGCACTAAACGCCTAATAGCCCTCGGGCAGTACCTTAGCAGCTACCTCAGCAGCTACCTTAGTAGTACTATATATAGCATACTAGCTTTAATAGCACCTAGTATTATAGCAACCTAATAGCCTTACGCAGTATCTAATTACCTAATAGCTTTACGCAGTAACCTAGTATAGCAATATAACTCAGCAGTAAACCAATACCTAGTACGCGTCTTAGCATATAAATTAACATCTAATAGCCTCGAGCAGTATACTAGTATTACAGCAACCTAGTAGCGTTAGCAGTACTAAATACCTAGCAGCGTCAGCGGCACCTAATACCCAAATACCTAGCAGTGTTAGCGGCACCTAGTACCCAAATACTTAGCAGCACTAGCAGCATCTAAATACCCAGCTTCACTAAAGAAGTAACTAGCTCTAGAAGAGCACCCTATTACAAGCCTAACACTCTACTATAATCCTAGCGGCTCTGCCATGTTGAAATTACGTTAATAACGCGCTCTCTAGCCCCCCTGCTCTTCCATCAGTATTTATAGCAGTTACCAGCACGCCCTTATCTTATAACAATTTCAGCTCTGCTAGACTCTCAAAGTTCTGCTAGTACGCTATTTCTATATTCTCGACACCCTACCACGTCGAAAATCACGTCAATAGCACGCCCCTAAACGCCAGCGTGCCCCTCTACGGCCTTTGTAAGCTACGAATACCACGTTAATAGGGTCTATATATTGGTGGTTTTACGCACAAAGAAAGAACTGCCAGTATTAGAATATATAGATAGTAGTTACGCCTGCAATCCATCTAACGCTAGTATTGTACTGCTACATACCATCAACAAACTAATAGCGCCGCTATGTCTGCTATTATAATACTGATCGCGCCGATACGCCTGCGATCTACTAACCAAATAATCGTGCCAATACGCCTATAATCTACTAACAAAATAATTATGCCGATATACCTACGATCTACCAACTAAATGATTGTGCCTATATGCCTATAATCTACCGACCAACCAATAGATAAGCTCTACGTTTAACTACTATCACCACCTAATGCTTGTACTATACTACTACTTAAATCTAATAACTGTTATGCCAATATGCCTGCGACCTAAACACAACTAGGTAGAGCTTTGCTCCCTAAAATACAACCCCATCACTAGCACCGTACTACTAGTGTTGGAATACATGGATAGAGGTTACATGGTTATATGTCTTAGGATGGCTGTTTTACACATAAAGAAAGAACTGCTAGTGTTAAAATGTATATTACGTAGTCGCGTGTCTCTGATTAGTTACCCTTACAGTAACTTATTAGCCCCCTACTTAGGCACCGCGATCCTTACAATCCTCTGCTTTTAATACCTATTAAACACTAGATAAATCTACGATTAATAGGCTATATAAGTGCACTTAGGTGATACTGACATTAATATTATTTTAATAAAGTTAGAAGATAATGTGGCAGAAGGGCTTATAAACTAACTACCTAGGTAGAAATATAAAGCATTTACACGTAAACTAGGGTTGGTTATACTTCCAAGTATACTAACCCTTTGCATGGTGATTTGCGTCCATCTATTATCGATAAGAACTAGCCAATTAAATCAACTAAATCAAATCGTTTGTGCTTAGGAATTAGGCTTGCGGGCAATACCCCCCAATACCAGTATTGGATAATTAATATATCAGCTAATAGTATTATAAGAGTATCCAATAATTCTCTAATACTTTCAGCTACATTTCTTAGCGTATAACCGTTAATAAAAATAAGTAAATTAAATTCTCTTTTTTTACCCTCTAGCTACCGTACAATAAAGAAACTATAAAGGAATACCTAGAATTCCATAATCTATCTAGTCCTTCGCGTATTCTAATGCCTTAAGTATCTATAAAGTAGTCTTCATACGGTCCCATAAAACGCGACGTCGAGATCCTAAAAATACTCTCTCTGGTTTATTACTTATTCTAGGTATTAAGAGAACTTCAATTGTAAGTAATAAGAGTCTTGGGAATTTTGCACGCTATAAAGACTAAGTCCACCATAAAATAGCTATTATACGGCTATTAAGTGGAATTGGACTCTTATTAATATAGGTATTAAACTTATCCTGGCTTTATAGACGAGTATACTTTAAACAATGCTAAAGACAAGCCTTATAAAAGGCAGAGAGGTTTACTTTAGACTCTAAAGGCGACTTTTAAGTCTTAGTTGCGTACGATATAGTTAAATCTAAAAGTATTGCTTTCTCGCGGAATCTCTCCCAGAGCTTTTATACGCTAAAGAGCTTCTTTTCTCCTTTAATAATAAGACAATCATTCTGATCTTTTAAGAAAGCTGTACGACACTCTAGGTCAAGAACCCGTGCCGCTAGATAGTAGGGAGAATTATCTAGCTTCTTAACATACTTTGCAAGCTTTTCCTTAGCACGTTAAAGTCAAGGAGCCATAAACTTATCCTTAGCCTTAGTAGCTGTTACCTAGAAAAGGATTAGCTAAAGAAACATTAAGAGTATTATATAATATACCAACGCGGTATGTATTATATCCTTAAGAACATCAATTAATTCTAGAACCCTGTCTAGTGTCGTACAATCTCCTTAAAGAAATAGAGTTGCTTCGTAAAAAGACTAAAGAAAATCACGAATTATACAAAGATGTATCCATTCGCTTATTAAGAGAATATCATCTTTTAGAAAATTATACTCATAGTGCTCAACGTAGAGTTAAAGCGTAGCCTTTATATTGTCCTCTAGAGCTATATTTAATATATTAAACCAGCTATTCCACCTCATACAATTATCAAGAGGAATTATTCTGCTAGCACGCTCTACAAACTATATCATATAATTAGCTAAGCTGCGGATATAAATAACGTGGTTATAAAGCTTCCCTATTAGCCCCATAATATTTCGAATATTTTTACCCCTTTTATACTTTTTGTACGTTACGGGCTCTAATTCTTTACCCTTCTTTTTCCTCTTATCTTTTCTCTTAACTGGCGGTAGTGCTTGTTATACGACTTCCTCCTCCTCCTCCTCCTCCTCCTCCTCCTCTTCTTCTTCTTCATTCTGTTCCTTATCCTCTTTATTATATAAGTTCATAAGCTTCTCATCCTTCTTTAAACTAAATAGAAAGGCCTAAATAATAAGATTAATAATATGCCCCTAACAGCGAATTCTTTAATATATTGCGATCTAGTTAATTTTATGCTTAAGGCTAAGCCATTGGCTAATTATACGATAAAGAACATCATTTAATCCAGTATTATCGCCAACAAGAGTTCTAATCTTTGTTTCAATACCATACTTAATAAGAACGGGACGAAGCGCCTCCCATTAATCTATACCACTCTGGCTAGATACTATATAAAGAGCAATTAAGGGGTTCTGGTAGTCATCCTAGATATCAACAAAGCTAGCACAGATTCTAAAAAGAAGAGCATAACTCAGAGAGCTCCAGATATCTACGGCAAGATAAATATTTATCTTTGCAGATTAAAGTACTTTTCGTACAATATCTTGACTCTTAGTAAAGTGGTCAAGAATCCAGGCTGTAATCGTTAAGTGGTATATAGGGATAATTGAGGGTGCTTCTCAATTTAATGCTTTTATAAAAGCATAAAACTCTGGCCATTCTATATATAAGAAGGGAAGCCGTCGTACGATAATCAGATCCAGAAGTGCTTGCTTTACAATATTTCAATATACCGTACGCTTTAGAACCTCGCCCTCAAGACCTTTAATTTGTCCCTTTTCCAGAAGCTTAGTATAGAGTGCTTAAGTAGAACTCTCTCCTTAATCTCTTACTGTTATATAAATATCATTCTCCTCTAAACTCCATTCGATCTTATGTTTCTTAAGATGAATTTAAAGTCCACGTGTTAAGCCATAATATCCTTTTAGGTCTTTAAAAGGACAATATTAATAGAAATAGCTCTTCTTCGTACAAGCTTTCTCTTCAGCTGTTGCTGTACGAGTATGTTTATAAATTAAGGAAGACTATTTCGTTATTATACGTCTAGTTAAGACTAAGCCTACATTAGCCTCAGTTTCAGCACTTAAAAGAGCAGTAGAAGAAATATCATTTTCGAATAAAATATTGCTATTAAGATTATTAGATTGAAGATTACTACTAGCTATATTAGAACTATTATACGATTAAAAGGTGTCTAGGGGGTTTAATAATTTTCTATACAGGGGTTCTAAGTGCCAAGCTTTATTAGATAAGTATTGGATAAGTATCAGATAATATAGTATTAGCTAATACTATTATTATCCAATAGGGTATTAGGATAAAAAGTATCAACTACAACCCTGTTAGGAATTCTTATATTCGCGCACAGACCAACTTACAGATGGACGTCACTGTTTAAAGAGATAAACACCGGAACCAAATTATAACCTTCCTATTATAGCAATTAGTGCAATTTCGAGGAGAAATGTACCTTTAAGAAGCTAAGGGGTGGTGTTAAGGTCACGCGTAAAGCCACATAAGAGTCTCTAACATTACTATAACGAGAGGACTATATAAACCCTAAGGCCCCCTCTCAAAAGGCCTTCAAAAGCCAATCTCTCTCCTCAGTGAGCCTTGACACTTCGTACGCAGTATAGGAATCTTTTTAGCCCCTTACAATGTCCGCTAAGAGTCCAAATTTAGTTTTGGTCTAAATAATAAAATTGGGCAAGTTTAGCAATCTCAAGTTCGTTTGCAACGGACAGGAGTTCAAGGTCTATAAAGCCGTTGTCTATATACAGTCTCCCGTGATCAAAGCAGCAATTCAAGGGGGGTTCAAGGTGTGTCTCCGGCCAGTAACCCTAGGACATTGCAGGGCTTGCTTAACTCAGCAACGTAGAAATTAGACACCAATATTATTATAATAAATAACTTCTAGCTAAACACTATAAGGCGGCTAATCCAATTTATATACACCAGCGATTACAATAATCACAAGGATAAACATAAACCTCCCAGCCAAAATGCTTTAGCTAGATAGTTTCGGATATGCTAATATTAGAAACAGTCGGCTTGCTAGAAAATCAGCTTCAATTTAGTAATAGTAAAGAGAACAGTACAAACCCTGCTTTGAAAGCTCCAGCTGCGCCTTTACTGCCAGAATTAACCGCTACTGCTTCCCTATTCGAATATATCAATGTCAACTCTATTGGCGATTATTACGGTATTGATAAACTCGTTTCGCTAGCGAATATAAAGATTAAGCATCTTCTTTGGAGTAATAGTGGGGATTAATCTTAGGTTGTGAGCCTACCTAGCGCAATTAATATAGCTGTTTAGTCAATGGGAGATAATAAGCTACTAGGAATCTTGGCTTCGGCGACTGCAATAAATATCTTAAGTCTTCTAGGTTTGGATTAATTTATAAGTCTAGGCGTCCTAATAGACTTTTCAATTAAAGTTCTATATAGCTATGCCCAAGAGATTTAAGCCCTGGCTGGGCAATATGAGGAAAGTAAGCTTTAGCTACATAAGGCAGAAGAGCAAATACAGCAAAGTAAGCTAGAGATATTAATATTAAGAGAGTGCTTAAAAGTCTTAAAAAAGACAAGCTAGTGCAGGAACTTAAACTATAGCGCCGAATTTCTATGTTTTATAGACCTAAGCAAGTGTCTTCTTTATTACGCCAAGTACCGCTACAAGCACTACGGTTAGCAGAGCGTAGAGTGCGATATATTAAGTAATTGCTAAATTAACTGGGAATTCACGATACCTATAGTGTCCTATATATAAGATAACTAAGGACACTTAGAGGTGGAAGTTTAACCTAATAAACTCTATAAATACAATAATGTAAAGTCCTAAAAGCTCCTCCGCTAGTTTCCACCACCTAATAAAAATCGGCTTTGCCTATATAAGCCTACACCACCTAAAACCACCTAAAACTAGCAATGTATTAACTAATAAAGTTGCCTCAACAAACTCCGTCTGCATAATCTAAAAAATTCCAAATATCTATTTACTTTACTATTACTTAAGGGCCTTTAAATTTGCTAAATCCAGCTTTGTTCCTCAAGGCCCTTTAAAAGGACGCAGCACATAGAGGGCTAGAAGGGGGAAGCGTTAAAGGTTTAGCAATAGCTATAACTATTACAACTTAATAGTAATAAATAAGAAGTAGGAAGGATTTACAGCACTAATAGGAGATTAAAGGCGTGGTCTTAAAGGCCTATATCTATTAGAAAATTATTATAATAGATTTAATATGCTTAACTCTTACCTTAGTCATCTATACAATCTAATATCGTGGTAGAGCCTAAAATGTTAGGCTCCTAAGAGAGCAATTAAGCGGAGTTGCGAAATGTATCCAGCCCGTTTGCAATAGGCTTTGCTTTAATTATCGTTAATTACTATATCCGTTATCGCGACAAAGCGCGACGGACAACGCGCTTAAAGGCTAAACGCGTACAATAAACATTAAATGAGCGGGTAAGATCTATAACAGCCACAAGCTACTAGCTCTAAAGAAATCCAAATATAGTATTAGCGGTTTTAAGAATCAAAAGAAAGCAAACGCTAGAAGTATAAAGACTAGCAAACCATTTACCCCAGCCTTAACGCCAAGCCAGGTTTTCTGCGTCAGTAAAATAGTCTACAAGCGGCCTAGCGGTGGGGCACGCGGCTAGGACAACACTAATGCCGACCTTAACATAGATCTTAACTTTAAAATAACGGTCAGTCAACAACACATCCTATAGATACCTGCTGCAGTGGCAAGCTGCCACTTGCAAGAGGTGTAGAGCTTTTCTGCAACAAATGATATTTGTGGTTATAGTAGTTGTTGTCACTAGCAGGCCGTGGTGCCCAGATTTAGTTCCTACAGCTGCTTCACTCTCGTACCCAAAATCTAACCTATTATTAGGGTAAGGCCGCCCTCGAAATCTCAGTGCGCGCGACACGCACAAGACATGCTCACTCCAGTATCATTTCTCAAAAAGTTCAACGCCTCCCGCACAAGAGTGTGTGTAACCGACTACGGTACCCTGCCAAACCACCACTGTTTCACCTATGTATTACCTTGACTCGCTCACCGACTCGCTCACCGACTCGGTTAATTACCCCTTTATTGTCTACACCTTTCATGTATATATACCACCTGATTTCCATAGATTTACAATCAAGTTGCTTATTTAATTTACCCACACTGCACTGTTACAGTTATGAGCCTGGCTCGCACTCCTGGATTGCACTACCCGCTGACCAATTAATTGGATCGCACTACCTGTTGCACTATCTGTTAAGCAATTAATCTGCTACCTTATTTAAGAAGTCACTACTTCTTCTACCTTTGCAGTGTTTCGAGCTTCTTCCGGGTACCACTCTTATACTTGTGATTACTTCTTTAAATACCAAATGACCTCCTTTAACCCAGATACAACAATTTAACAAAATCAACCTACCCCACCACAGCGTAACGACCTCATATGGCGTCCAAGTGAGAGCACAGCCAGCGCGATAATCTGGGCACGGAGCCAGAGCACAAAGCTAGTAAAAGCCAGATGCATAAGCTAGCTTGGATATACTGATGGTGAGAGACAAGGATATTGGGTAGACACAAGGAAGGCACCAGACCAACAGCAGCCAGAAAGGACCGTCGCAACCAGACAACCATTTGAACGACTAGCTAGCGAACACTAGAGCCTTAAGATCGGCCTGTCACCAAATTGAATCAATCAAATCAAGGCCTCCTAGGGAGGTACACTAGATACCAAACGGATAGACGATCGAACATCAAACAATCGAACATCGATCGAACTGTACCCGACCAACAATCGTACCCCACCAACGATTAAACCAAGCGTACGAACCCAACCGTATAACCCAACCGACGAATGAACCGGCCAATCAAATCAAAAGTTCGGAACGTTAAAATAAGGTTTCGCCAAGACGCTAACTAGACCCTTCTTACCCTTTCAAATCAAAGCGAATGACTTCCTACGACCAGTTACAATAGACGACTCCTATAGCACCACAAGCTTATAGATAGGCCAGACACACGGCAGAGACCTGAAAGAACTAGACATAAGGCAACAAGCCAGAAACGAGGCAGGTCCTGGGGCTAGACACGAGGCTAATACTAGATAGACAATTACTAAAACAGTATGGAATGATCTAAGCAGTACTACAATTAGCTGGATACTAGATGGACAGTTACTAAATGACACTTGATTAAGAAACCACGTTACCATCAACGAACGAACACCGTTCAAAATTAAATGTAAAACTTGCTTATAAGCAAAGCACATCAAATGTCTACCTTGGGTTCCACCCTGAGTGTCCTCCTCGGTTATAGCTTAAATACTACCCTGAGCGTCCTCCTCGGTTATAGATCGGATGACTACCTTGACCACGGATTAAAAAGATCTACCTTGACTACAGATCAAATGACTACCCCGAGCGTCTACCCCAAGCACAGATCAAAAGGATCTACCTCGACCATAGATTAAACGATTGCCTTAAGTGCAGATCAAACACTATACTACAAGGACTTCAAGACGATATCTCAGATATAATTAAAGCAATTCCTATCCAGCCTACAACGGCACCAGTTGCGACAACCGCAACGTCACCAAATACAACGTCTTAACGTCACCAGATACGACGTCTTAACGTCACCAGAGTTACTAAATAACTACATCAAGTTCCACCTCAACTACAGATTATTAAGATTTGATTTCCTCTTTGAATACAGTCTCCTAAGAGATTAGGGAGGATACCTCTTTGAATATAGTCTCCTAAGAGGTTGGGGAGGACACCTTTTTGAATACAGTCTCCTAAGAGGCTGGGGAGGACACATCTTTAAGTATAGTCTCCTAAGAGGCTGGATATATCTTTAAACACAGTCTCCTGAGAGGCTAGAGAGGATATCTTTTTAAATACAGCTCTATATCCAGAGATATAAAGCTAGGAAGATACAAAACCATCAAGCCCTGAACCTTTTTTTACTTCTGTTTTGGTATAGTTTCTACCTTCATTTGTTTTTTACAGCTTTAACTACACCGTCAAATCTGGGGGGGTGTGTAACCAACTACAGTACCCTGCCAAACCACTACTGTTTTACCTATGTATTACCTTGACTCGCTCACCAACTCGCTCACCAACTCAGTCAATTACCCCTTTATTGTCTACACCTTTTATGTATATATACCACCTGATTTCTATAGATTTACAATCAAGTTGCTTATTTAATTTACCCACACTACACTGTTACAGTGTGGCCGGTGCGGGTCAGCCGCCCTCCCTACTAGCGTAATCAAGGTGTTTTGTCCACTTTTGGGTAGTTCTGTTAATGGACATTTTGCTATAGATTTAGAAGTTTCTAGAAGCTTCTCTCTATAGAGTGGCAAATTACCCTACTATATATTCGCGCTTACCCCCAGGCCCCTCTATAAAATAGAGATTTAATATTTATACCGTTAAAATGTACTAATATTAGGGGTGGAAGTCTAACAAGCTCGTAAGAGCTAATCATGGAGTGTGCATTACGTGACGGACTGAGTTAGCTAGATCGGAATTTAGTGATCGGGACGTCGCCCCCTCTTCGATCAAGTAGAAGTGCCATTATTTCCTTGCCAAAATTCCTTGCAATCTGGGCCACTTAGCATAGCTGCGAGATCTAGATAGTCTTTAGGCGTGACGTCGGCCGCCTACCGCGCCACTCGGATAGCCTCTTCGAGGTCCTCCATCTTTCCCGTGCGTGCATATCGTCTTTCGAGCATGACCCCTAGGTTATTTAGCCTCCCTGCAAAGGCTTCGTGCTCTTCTTGCGTCTCTGCGACAGCCCGCTTCCCCTTCTCAATCGCTTCTTTAAGGTCTTCTGTTCGTCCCCAGCGCTGGAACAGCTCTAATTTTAACACAGCATAGTGCACATATAGCTCTGTCTGGAGGCTGTTATCTTCGCCGGCTACGACGCTTAAGATAAGCTCGAAGTTCTTAAGTAAAAGCGTGTCGAGGTCGAACCCGTCGTCTATAGCTATCGGATATGGAATGCAAAGATATGCGAGACAAGCTTGCGAAGCTGTTTAGGACCACTCTTAAATCGCTATAGATACAGAATTGTGGCGGGGGCAATGCAATATTTACTGGCCGCGCGGAGCGTTCTGAACTTTGCTTTGCTTTTGCAATTAAAAGTTTAGCTCGAAGGGTATGGCACAGCGCGGCTAACCCTGGGTGGCTCGACAAAGCCACCTTGCCACGTTATGGTTCGAAGACGCGCTGTCTCCCCAACTTAGGAAATTTATAAATGCACCGATTGTGTAAACAATCTCCTTATAGACGTCTCTTACTTTAGCAACAGTGAATTTATCGTATAATGCCTTAAAGCATCCCACTTTCGCAGTTTTTCCTCCCGCTGTCGGCCGTTGGTCTTGGGTGTTTTGTTACTACCCTAGACAACCCTTATCAAGACTACCACAATCCCATTTATAATGCTAGCCCTAAGATCACGGAGAAAGTCCAAACTCAGTACGACAGTATTTGTCATTCCTTTAACTATTAAAACGTAGTATTATAGCTTACGACCTTCCTTTCCTTATCATTCTTAAAGCGTCTTAAAGCGTTAATCTAGATTACAGCCAATCAAGCTAAGACGTACTACTTAAACAACGCGGGATAGTGGTTTTAATATGCTATGCAGTCTTAAGAAACCCGCGAGTGGATTAAGAGAACTATTAACAAAGGGGAACGCCTAGCTGTAATGGGCGCTTAGTTATATAATGCTCTACTATATAATAGTTTCACGCGAGGATCCTCTTGTTTAAACACGCCTATTTGGATTACGCTAGTTTATCTAGCGATTCGTCTAAGTTAGAAGAATAGTGTTACTTTATAATACTAACGTCCTCCAATCTTTTTAAAGAATAATAAAAGGCACTTTATAACTAAAATTAAGGGAACAGCTAACTAGATTACTTAGGTAACGGCAATTATATACCTAGGCTTGCGCCTTACTGTTATTAAGATATTACGTTAGTAAAGGGTACTAATTTAGGTTTTAAGTTGGTATGATTTATAGCCTTTAAAACCTTTTATAACGAAGAGTAGTAAGACCCTTAGTACATGCCGGCCTTAAGCCATAATAGAGCAGCGCCCGGCAGGCTTTCTGATTGGGCTAACTTAGGATAGGCTATAAAAGGGGCTTTTAATTATTTATGTGGCACGTAGGTAGTTATAATATATTTTTTACTTTATAACGTATTTTACGGGTGAGCTGGTCAAACGGGTGAGCTGATCACTTCAAAAATACACCAAAAAATGGAAAAATCACACTTTAATATCTTAACAACCACTTAATAATAAATTTTAATAATTTAAATTTAGACTTTCATATATGCTCTACAGCCTCTATTAAAGTTGCATAGTAA
>Ga0307507_10005767_pt1 | contig 19904 bp, 6 predicted proteins | sample 7_EM_MG_FD_207223 | JGI IMG/M metagenome (GOLD analysis project Ga0307507, IMG submission 207223) | Populus trichocarpa ectomycorrhiza microbial communities from riparian zone in the Pacific Northwest, United States - 7_EM | ecosystem: Host-associated > Plants > Roots > Unclassified | place...
CAGCCAAGCATGGGCGTTCGCTACGATTGCTATGTACAGTTGGTGGCGATCAAGCGAAATTAAATGGCGTACAAAAATCGCAGCTCGCCTTGAGGGGGGGTGGAAGCTGGTCGTGAACATAGCTGTAGAAGGAAATGTGGCCCATACGCGAACATCAAAATATAAACAGTATCCCTTAACCCGCTGGTGGGCAACGCTTGGGCCAGTTTTCAGGCCTGTGCAGGAACACCGTACTAAGCTATATACGAGGCATTAACAGAGAATAGAAACGGTTAAATTAGCTTGTTATTTGTTGATAGGGGGGGGGTTAGGGCATCTACAGGAGATTCCTGAGATTACGTAATAACTTCGCTTGTTATATATATTCTTATCCTTTATAACTACTCCACTTTATAGAGTCCTCACACCACCATACACCTGCATCCCCACATGACATTATTTAAGCCCAAATTAATGCCATAATATGCCCTAAACATTAAATAATATTAACTACGTAAAGTAGAAAGATTCTCGTACTAAAACTTCTAAGAACCTATAACTAAAGCTATCCCTTAACCCGCTACTTTAGGCGCATTATTATTAATAAGGTCTGGCCAATAGGAGGCTCTTATTTAAATCTCTATAATAAGAACTGCATACGGTATAAGGCTATTTAAATTGCTCTATATAGCTATATAGACCTAGTCCTTAGAGTTAAGCTATGCTAGATATTTACTTTAATAAGGCCCCTTTATACAGAACGGAATTCTGTAGACTGTACAACTAAACTGCGTCCTTAGCGGCCTTGTATGGCGCTTTTAGCCACGACTATCCTCTCTTGCCTTCCTTATGGTATTAATAGATAGATCTATAAGTGCTTTTTGTTTCCCTTAGTGTTGTAACGAAGCCTTATAGGGGTACTACGGTGGACTTGTTAATGGGCTGGGTATGTAGGTATAAACAATAAGTCAACAACATAATAACAACTGGTGGAGTGGTTGCCTAACAGATTAACTCCAATTGTATTCTAAGATTCACTATAAAGAGAGAACTATCTGGGTAGGGACTATGGTCCTTTAAATACACAACTATATACCTAAGAAATCCCTTTGCTATGTAAGGTATGTGAGGTACATAAGGTACGTAACAGACCTTACAGATCTTATAGAGCTTATAGAGCTTACCACATAACTCGGCTACCACTCCTTGTTATATAGTTCCACCGGATCCATCTTAAACTATGCCTGTATTGACTAACTAGCTTCTACCAACTCCTCTCTAAGTAGTTATAACATTATACTTAAGCTGTCCGTAATACTATCTCCCTCCTCTTTATCTTCGTCCTTAAAGATTTCTAACATCTCTAAGTCGTCTACTAGAGGTATAATGTCCGTCTAATTAATCTAGTTAACATCCTTACTTATTATACCTAAAGCCTCTTCTTCTTCTTCGTCCTAATAATGTGCTTATACTATAGCTGCCATACTATCACTTGGTGAAATTATGCCATCTCTGTGTTCTTGTTGTGCGAAAGAGGGATTACTTTATATTGCGCTCTTAGCTCCTTCCAGTTGCTAACCTTCCTCCTACTCTAAATATACGAAGTTAAACGTGCGGTTATCCTATGATGTACGCGTTATTTCTAACGCTAAGTATACGCGTCCTATAACTCTTAACAGTCTTTAAGTTCCCTAAGTAACTTATTATAGGGTCTTATGTTTAATCTGCCGCTGTGAAGCTTAATGGTGAGCTTGTAAGTGCTCTTGATAAAGTGCGCCACTCTTGGGAGGTAGAGCTAGAGGCGTCTGCTGCTTAATAGTGCGCTTTTAACACTTATCTTTCTGCTTTTGCTTAATTACTCCATCTTAAAAAGGGTTATAAGAAGGTTTATTCTAAGAAGTAAAAGCTTATTTAATAGGGTTTGTCTAAGCTAAGTAATAAGAGAGTAGTGTCTCTAGAGAAGGAAACAACTCTAAGTAATATGGCAGTTGCTCTTCCTAGGTCCCCCTTAGGTAACTCGTCCTTTAGCGATCCTTTTTTAATACTCCCTAACCTGCTTTTTTCTAATACTCCCGTACCTTTCCTATAGCATTCTCTAGGTTGCTTAATAGTTCCTAGGTAGTCTTACTGTAGCCTATCTACTTTACTTTATACTATATTTTATTATTAACGTCCTTGTAACTAACGATCTTTAAAACTTGCTATTTGTCTTCCTCTTTCCCTCTATACATATCTGTCTTATAGACTGGTGGCTTAACATTTCTGTATGCTAGCTTTAGCATTGCAACGTGCTATATAGGGTAGATCTTTATTTTAGCTGGTAGGTTTAACTTATATATAACTAATAAAACCTTTTGCATAATTTTAAAAGGTCCTAGTCTAACGTGGTCTAACTTTTTGCTTAGTCGTTAACTCTTAAAATTTTTGTATAGTAGCCACACTTTATCTCCCTCCTTAAGATCTGGTCCCTTAGATCTCTTAGCATTATAGTACTTTTTCATTTGTTCTTATACTAGTTTAGCTATTTCCTTAAGGTTTATATAAAGATTTATTAACATCTCCATTCTTTCTTTAACTATGCTACTTATTTTCTTTACTTAATATAGCAATAACAACGTTCTTAGTTTATACCCGTAATTTGCCTTAAATGGTAATGTCCCCATTCCTTCTTATGGTATTACATTGTATATAAACTGTATAACTGGTAATAGTGATACCTAATTATTCTGTACGTGATTAATATAATGCCTTAGATACTGTTCTAGTGTCTAGTTTAATTATTCTGTTTATCCGTCCGTCTGCGGATAATACACTGTTAAGGTTACTGCACGAACCCCTTGTTCTGCCAGAAACATTTTCTAAAATACTACTATAAATCTTAGATCTCTATCTAATATAACCTTGCTTAGTACTCTATGTCTTACAAACACTTCCTTAATATAGATTTTAGCGACATCTTCTGCTGACATTTCTTCTATATAAGCTATAAAGTATCCCTACTTTATAAGCTTGTCCACTATTACTAAGATTACGTTATAATCTTGTCCACTAATAGGATCTTTTAACTTTAGTAACTTAATAATAAAGTCCTATAATACGACTTCCTATAGTCTTTCTGGTATTTTGATAGGTTATAGCTCTCTGTACGGCTTATGCCTTATCAGTTTATTTCTCTAGTAATCTAGATATTCTTTTATAACTTATCTTGCTAGTCCCTAGATTCCTTAGATAATATACTCCTCTTAAAGTCTTAACACTAAGCCTATAGCTCTATTGTGTCCTTATATTAGTCCTTTGTAAAACAACTTAATAAACTCCTTTATAATAGATCTTAAAACATAGGTTACTTCTCTATTCTTATACTATTCCGTGTCTAGATCCTCTACCTATATATCTTAGATCTTTTATATCTAATTACTCTTAGGTGACTTATGGATCTGACTTTCTCTAGTTGCTATAATTTTTAGATAATTGTACCTAATTAATCTGTCTTAATCTTTTCGCGGTAAAGCTCCTAATGGCTTTTCTTTGTTTTACAACTCTGCCTTCCTACTAAGTGCGTCTACTCTTACGTTTTTAGTACCCTTAGTATACTAAATTTCAAAATAATATTCTATAAGCATTTCTGCCTATCTAACCTATCTTCTATTTAGCTCCTTTATTGTTAGGAACCCTATAAGGTTCTTATAGTCCGTTTTAACTATAAATGGTTTCTCTGTGCCTTATAAGAATGCTCTCTATTCCTTAAATGCTGCAACTATACCTAACAATTCCTTATTATAGATGTTATAGTTCAACTCTAATAGTGTCATTTTTCAACTATAATATGCTACTGGATGCCATGCATCCTAATGCCTCTATAGTAAGCATGCTCCTAGTGCAAAGTCTGATATATCTGTCTTAATAACTGTTTTTAACTTTGGTTGGTAGATCTTAAGGATTAATTCCCGGGTAAACAACTCCTTAAGTTCTTTAAACAGTTTTCTTTACTCTTCTATTTAAACCTATAGTTCCTCTTTTTTCATTAGCCTTATAAACAGCTTAATATTCTTTAACCACTGTGCTATAAACCTCCTATAGTAATTACAAAATCCTAGAAATAACCTTAACTATATAATATTCTCTAGTTCTTGCTAGTTTACTATAGCTTTAACTTTCTTTAGGTCCATGCTAATCTTTCCTAGTTTAATAATAAATCCTATAAAATCGGTTTTTCTTATAAAGAACTCATATTTCTTAATTGCTACTAGTATTTATTCTTCTTATAGTCTCTTTAAGACCTACTTAATATATTCTCTATATTCTTCCTCGTTTTCTAAGTAGATAATAATGTTATTAAGGTATACCATAATAAACTTATTAAGGTGTTCTCCTAATATACTATTAATTTACTTCTAGAATATTGCTGGTGCGTTTATAAGCCTAAACTGTATAACTAGTGATTTATATAGTCCTTCCTTTAACCTAAAGGCTGCCTTCTATTTATTACCTTCCTTAATTTAGATCTAATGGTATGCCCACCTTAGATCTATCTTTATAAAGATTTGCATATTGCCTATTCTGTCTTAGATTTCGCTAATTAAGGGTAAAGAATACCTATCCTTTCTAGTAATACTGTTTAACTATCTATAGTCTATACACATCCTAAGTTTTCCGTTTTTCTTTAGGATAAACAATACTGGATATTCTGCTAATAACTGTAACGGTCTAATATATCCCTTTTATAAGTTCTTCTAGACAAACTCCTTAAGTGCTACTAACTTGGTTTTAGTAAGCTTATAAATTAGAAAGAACTTTAGACTTATTCCTGGTTCTAATTCTATCTTATAGTCCTATACTATATACTTTAACAGCTTTTTACTTTCTAGTAACTACAGTTTTTTGCTATACTTATGGTATCTCTTTAGTATATAACTTAAGCTTCGCTCAGTCTCTTTATATATTGCTCTGACCTGGTACTATACTAACTTGGTTTACTGTTACACTTTACGTTATTAAGTATCCCTAATATTAACCTGACCTATAACCCAATTAATCTTTAGATTATATTCCTGCAACTAAGGCATCCCTAGTATTGCCTTGTCCCTTCCTAATGGTAGGATATTAAAAGATATCTTAACTTGTCTTCCTTTAATAGTTAACTAAATAGGTCCTGTTTTAAGATTAATAATACCTCCTCTATAGGCTATTTAATCTTTTAAAATTGTTGTAAGTGAATATAGGTGCTCCTTTTATCTATATAGTAACCCTATCCTTTTCACTGCTGCTGGTAATATATAGTTCCTTATTGCTCTACTATCTATTAGTGCTTTAAACTGTTGATCTTGCCACTTAACTTGTAAATTTAGGTGTTGACCTTAAATTCCTTTAAGGGTCTAAGGCTCTACTACTAGTTCCCTCTAGTCCTATAGGCCTCCCCTTTTCCTAACTGTTAGCTGCTAGATCCTATTTATACTTAATCCTCCTTAGGCCAATACTTAGTTCTTTTCTTTTTCTCTATATACCATAGACAAGTATTCTCTAGATAATTCCACTACTGTCTTCTATCTAGGCATTCTTCCGTAAGGAATCTTTTAGGTTAAAGTATTAAGTCCCCTTAGCTTTGTACTTCTACTGGGTGCCATCTATATATATACTTGGCGTCTCTATACTTCTTTTTATCTAGTGCCTAATATATTCTTGCTAGGTACTTCTAGTTCTTGTCTTTTGGTGCTCTATATATGTTATATATATTATCTACACAAGCTATCCACAATAGTGTATAATATGCTAGGTGCTTTAGGTTAACTCTTGGCTTATCTTTACTCTTAAGTTTAAACCTATACTATATTGACCTGACTTTTAGTATTTCTGTTGCGGGTACTAAGATTTATTACTTACTTCTCTAGTCCCTGGATCCTTCTTCTAGGTTCCTTAACGTTATAATTAACGCTCCCTTAATGTAATTTATGCATTTCTTTGTAATAGGTTGGTCTTAGACAACTTTTTTATCTAGCCATATGTAGAAATCTTCCTATTTATCATTATGTTATTGCCTATACCACTTTCTATATAACTGGTTTAGTGTATATAGTCTGTCTATTAGAAAGTACCTTATTATTACTATATTGTAACATCCTTTAGTATATCTTTCTTTAAACCTAGTTGGAATTCCTAAATCTTCTTCTTATTCTAGTTCATTTAGCCATTTTACTCTAGGCGTCCCTGCCTTAGGCCTATTAGTAACTCTTTATATGGGTGCTCTGTCCCTTATACGGCCTGGCATGCTAAGTCTCTTATCTAGTTTCTGTTCTTGTTATGTGATGATTCTTAACCTAAACTTATCTATAGTTTCTTGTTTTCTGCGTCTTGTAGTTGGATCTTTAAAGTCTTCTTGCTTTTTTATCCTGGTATCAACTTTTCGACCTTTAAGCTAAATACTGTGTTTACTTAGAATAGACATTCTTACTTATTCCCTAAACTTGTAGTTCTTAAACTTGCGTCCTATACTCATTCATTTGTCTTTAAACTAAGCCTTTGCTCTTTCCCACTAGTTTTTGTCTGTTATGGGTGCTTAAGCCTTCCTTATTACTTCTTATAAATCTTAGGTATGTTTTATCTTGTTTTAAGAATCTTAAGCGTCTTTTATCTTATTATAAGAATCTTAAGCCTGTGGCCTTTTGCCTTTATCAAGTAATAAGCTGGCACTAGCAGTTGTCTACTTGCCTAGTTTCTTCTAAACGTTACTCCTTTTATCTTATAAAGCGATGGATGTTGTATCTAATAGTGTTATTACGTCTATTACCAATCCTCGTTTTGTAGAGGTCTTAATCTCTACTTCTATTACGTTATTAAGGTTTAAGTGCTCCTAGTTAGCCTCTTTTTCTTTCTTGTTGCTGTTAATTAATAAGTACTTTAACTCCATTATTATTATTACTAATCTTTATTTATATATTATTATAACATCTTAATCTAGCTTGTAGAGTTAATCCTATTCTTTATCTAACTCTCTAGTTCCTTTAAGTTTTCTTAACTCTGGCTCTTGTAGCCAATAGCTTGCGCCATACTTAGCGCACTTATAAATTTGGCATGCGTTATTGTAACAAAACGTAAAGTATTTAATTAAACACTCCTTAGTCCCGCGCAATGCTCCTATATTTGTGTTATTATACTCTAATAACCTTATGCCTTTTACTATATAGTTACTCTAACCACCTCTGTAGTCTCTAGTAAAATGACCTTTCTTTCCACAACTTATATAAGCTCCATTTTTAAACCATTCTTCTTGTTATAGAGTCCACCTAAACGTCTTCTGCTGCTAAGATCCCTGGTTTAGCCTCTGCTCTGGGGTCCTATAATTACTTAATCCTTAACCTTTAGGTTTCTATAGTTTCTTTATCCATTTTTTGGACTCTTTAGTACTACTTAGGTCTATTGGCTCTGCGCTATTCTATGGTTTTTGACTCTATGTCTGTTGTTGCGTACTCTGTGCCTTATATAACTATAGAACTCTATCTTACCCTTTCTTAGCTTGTTCCCTTTAATAGATCCTGTTGTTAATCTTTATTACTTAATCTATTAAATCTCTTAGAGTATCCGCATCTTCCATTAGGATGATTGCGTCCTAGACTTTAGCCTTAAGTCCTTATTTATACTATGCTATAAGCGCCTTATTATTTCACTTAACCTATATTGCAAGTGTCTGAAACTGTGTTATGTACTTAATTGCTAAAGTTTGTTGTGCTAGGTTCTGAAGTTTACGTTTTACTGTGGTTAATGCCTTTGGATTACTAAATATCTGTATTAACCTCTCCGCAAACCCGTTCTAACTAGTAAACATATACTATACGTCCTGGTTAGCAGTTATTATTCTGTTTATTTATATTTTAGTAAGGTAAGGTTTAAACTACTTAAGTGCTCTTCCTGTTAAGAACAATCCTGTATATACCACTTGGTCTATAGGTATTGCTAACTTTACCCCTTCCTGCATTACCTTAAAGTGCATTTATGTAAGGAACCCTTTAAGTTTTAACCTTTCCCCTAAGAACCGTTTAATTAATAGTAACTTAACCTTTGCTGCTCTAATGCCGTTAATACGTTCTTTAAGTATCCTGTTGTTGTCTAACAATTAATTAACTATCTCTTGTAACTGTCCTCGCGTAACCATCTATAAGTTAGTATCTGCTATACTGGTGTCTCTTAACCCTGAGGTTGTTGCTGCCATAGTTGTAACTGGTGCTTTTGGTGGCATGTTGTTTGACTTCTTCTGTTTTAATACCGTAACTTTGGTAGTAAATATATAACGGAGCCTTATAGGGGTACTATAGTGGACTTGTTAATGGGCTGGGTATATAGGTATAAATAATAAGTTAATAATGTAATAACAACTGGTGGAGTGGTTGCCTAACAGATTAACTCTAATTGTATTCTAAGATTTACTATAAAGAGAGAACTATCTGGGTAGGGACTGTGGTCCTTTAAATACATAACTATACGCCTAAGAAATCCCTTTGCTATGTAAGGTACGTAAGGTACATAAGGTATATGACAGACCTTATAGATCTCATAGAGCTCACAGAGCTTACTACGTGACTTGGCTACCACTCCTTGTTACATAGTTCCACCAGATCCATCCTGGACTGTGCCTGTATTAACTAACTAGCTTCTGCCGACTCCTCTCTAAGTAGTCGTAACATTGTACTTAAGCTGTCCGTAACAAGTGTAGTGTAGCTATAGGGCGCCTTCCTACTACGTAGGCGGCGCAGCTAGGCCAGTTCTTAAATATTCTTTTAAGTCTATACTCCTTTACTAGCTGCCATACTATATCCATTACTCCTTTTATATTTACTAAGGCTAGCTACTTATAAATACGAATAGAGGAGTAGAGGAGGGTATCTTGTAGGTTATAGCGGAATTAAGCATATAAATTTATATACAGTGTTTATATACCTACTATTCTATAGGTAGAGAGCTAGTAATAGTTACTAACTATTATATCTAATAGGAAAGAGAATAGAGGCTTCTATGTCTTTCTATAAGTCCTCTTAGTATTATAATAAGACCTTAATTAGTCGGCAATGTTAACGCCGCATATAAATAGGTTATATTTGTTAATAAAGTCTAGGATTTCTAGCCAAGCTCTAGGATTATTCCTAAACATCTTAATAATCTACCTGTAGCCTAATGCTATTATAGCAGGCCGTTTATAGTACTTAGCTAAGTAGTTTTGACCTAGTAATATATAACATTAGTAAATCTGCAGCATAGTATTAAGGTAGCCTACTTACTATTATAGACTATAGATATAAAAAGAACAATTATAGCGTCCTTCTAGGCAAACTCTATTACCTTATAGCTCTTAGATAATTCTCTATAGAGTATACCCTACGGAATCTACTTATTATAGCTTAATTTAAGGTCCGAGAGCGATACTAAGATATGCCTTCTGTTTGGCCTTAGTTATCCTCTTTTATAAGCCTACGTCTTACATAAAAGCTATATCTATAATATTATATTCTTCCTTGCCTATCTCCTCGCGTTTTATACGTATAGTCCTTATAGTTCCTACCGCCCTAATACTAAGAGATCGTAGCCGTTTAAATAGCCTTATACTACTAAAGAGGTTATCTAGCTAGACTACGTGCTTATCTAGTAGGTATAGGCGTTTATTAGTAATGAGGTAACGCTATATAAGGAGGTCTAGGATAATAGCTTGTGTCTTTATAAAGCCTTTATCTAGAAAGGATCTATCTAGATCTATTAACCCCTTTTTATTGCCTTTAGTATACTATAGCTAGTTAAAAACGTAGCCCTAATTCGCTAAGATTTAGATCTTAAAGCCTTCTAGCGTAGGTTTTATTAGAATATTAATAATTTCTACAGAGGCGTAAGTTAAAAGTTCCTGGCCCCTACCAAAACGATATACCCTAATAGCCACACTAGTATGGCTCCAAATTATATAAATAAGGGCTTATTTTATAGCTCTACTCTAAATCTATAAAATAAGCCCTCATATATATAATTTAGAGCTATACTGGTGCGGCTATTAAGGTATATCGTTTTGGTAGGGGCCAGGAACTTTTAACCTACGCCTCCGTAGCGCTCTTCCTATAAACCTTTATATAGTCTTATTAACAGCTAAATAAGGGCTAGGGCGCTAGTACTACTAGCAGCGTACTTGTAGATGCTTAGAGAGCTTATCTACGCGGTTAAATATACTGTAGAAACTATTCTTAGGCATAGAACTGCATTAAATATAGCGCTCTAGCTGCTTAAAGCGATTCTTTAATATATAGTCACCCACTTTATAAACAGCCCCCCTTTTAATAGGGCCCCAGTAGTCCTCTACTGCTAGCTTTATCGTGATTTCTATATAAATTATAACCCTAAAGTATGTGTAACGGAGCCTTGTAGTAGGTACTATGGTGGACTCGTTAATAGGCTGGGTATATAGGTATAAATAAAGTCAACAACGTAATAATAACTGGTGGAGTGGTTGCCCAATAGATTAACTCTAATTATATTTTGAGATTCACTATAAGGAAAGGAACTATCTAAGGTAGGGACTATGGTCCTTTAAATACACAACCATACTCCTAAGAAATCCTCTCTTATACATAAGGTACGTGTGCTTTGTCTACTCTATTACAGATCACATAGATCCTATAGATTATATAGATTACATTATATAACTCAGTTACCATTTCTTATTACATAGTTCCACTAGATCCATCCTAGACCGTGCCTGTATTAACCAACTAGCTTATTTTAACTCCTCTATAAGTAGTTGTAACATTATACTTAAAGCGTCTATAATATCATCTCCCTCCTCTTTATCTTCGTCCTTAAAGATTCCTAATATCTCTAAGTTATCCACTAGAGGTGTAATATCCGTTTAATTAACTTGGTTAATATCTTTACTTATTATACCTAAAGCATCTTCTTCCTCCTCTACCGCTTAACGTGCTCGCACTATGGCTACCATACTGTTGCTAGGTGAGATAATATCGTCTCTATATTCTTGTTGTGTAAAAGAGGGGTTAGTCTACGTTGCGTTAGCGAGTCCTTTATCTTAATAACCCTCTTCTTATTTAGAGTGCACTAAAGCAAATATTTAATTGTCTTGCAATGTTCGCTCTATTTCTAACGCTAAGTATACGCGTTCTATAACTCTTAACAGTCTCCTAGTTCCCTAAGTAACTTATTATAGGGTCTTGTGTTTAATCTGCTGCTATAAAGCTTAATAATAAGCTGTTGGTCGCTCTGGCAGAGCTCTAGCGTTCTTATAACGCTAAGTAAAAGGCTGCTAACGCTCAGCAATGGGCTCTTAAGTCTCGTCTAGCTGCTTCCGCTTGGTTAATCCATCTTAAAAAGGTTTGTAAAAAGGTTTATTTTAAGGAGTGGAAACTTATAGAACAGGGTTTAGCTAAGCTAGGTAACGAGAGAGAGAAGGAAACAACTCTAAGTAACGTAGTAGTTGCTCTTCCTAGGTCCCCCTTAGGTGGTTTATCCTTTAGTAATTCTTTTTTAATGCTACCTGACCTAATCTTTTCTAATACTCCTGCACCTTTCCTATAGCGTTCTCTAGGTTGCTTAGTGGTTCCTAGGTAGTCTTACTATAGCCTGTCCACTTTACTTTATACCACATTTTATTATTAATGTCCTTGTAACTAATAATCTTTAAAACTTGCTATTTGTCCTCCTCTTGCCCTCTATATATATCCTGTTCGTAAACTAATAGCTTAATATCTCCGTATACTAGCTCTAGCATTGCAATATACTATATAGGGTAGATTCTTATTTTGGCTAGTAGGTTTAACTTATATATAACCGATAAAATTTTCTTTATGATTTTAAAAGGTCCTAGTCTAACGTGGTCTAACTTCTTGCTTAGTTGTTAACTCTTGTAATTTTTATATAGTAGCCATACTTTATCTCCCTCCTTAAGATCTGGTCCCTTAGATCTCTTAGCATTATAGTACCTTTTTATTCTTTATTGTACCATCTTAGCTGTTTCTTTAAGGTTTGTATAAAGATTTACTAACGTCTCCATTCCTTCTTTAGCTATGCTACTTATTTTCTTTACTTAATATGGCGATAACGATAATCTTGGCTTATATCCGTAATTTACCTTAAATAGTAATATTCCCATTCCTTTTTATGGTGTTATATTATATATAAACTGTGTAACTGGTAATAATAATACCCAATTATTCTATACGTGATTAATATAATGCCTTAGATACTGCTCTAGTGTCTGGTTTAATCTTTCCGTTTATCTATCCGTCTGCGGATAATATGCTATTAAGGTTACTGCGCGAACTCCTTATTCCGCTAAGAATACCTTTTAGAATGCTACTATGAATCTTAGATCTCTATCCAATATAATTTTATCTAGTGCTCTATGTCTTATAAACACTTCCTTAATATAGATTCTAGCAATATCTTCTGCTAATATCTCTTCTGTGTATACTATAAAGTATCCCTACTTTGTAAGCCTATCTACTATTACTAAGATTGTGTTATAATCTTATCCTATAATAGGATCTCTTAACTTTAGTAACTTAATAATAAAGTCCTATAATATAACTTCCTATGGTCCTTCTGGTGTTTTAATAGGTTGTAACCCTCTATATAGCTTATGCCTTATTAGTTTATTTTTCTGGCAATTTGGATATTCCTTTATAACTTGTCTTGCTAGTCCCCAGATTTCTTAAATAATATACTCCTTAAAGTCTTAACACTAAGCCTATGGCTCCACTGTGTCCTTAAGTTAGTCCCCTATAAAATGACTTGATAAACTCTTTTATAATAGACCTTAGAATATAAGTCGCTTCTTTATTCTCGTACTATTCCGTGTCTAGATCCTCTGCCTATATGTCTTAGATCTTCTATATCTAATTACTCTCGGGTAATTTATAGATCTGACCAGGGGTCTTAACGATTAAATCTTATCGCGATTAGATCCGATTATGATCTTATCGATAAGAATTCCCAGAATCGCGATAATCGAACCACGATCGCGATTATTCTTGGCATTCCTACAATAAAATTCTAGTTCTAATATCTTTGCATTTTGCGGAGGCTCTGCACAAAGCTCTGCACGAAGCTCTACATGGAGCTTTGCACGAAGCTCTGCGTACAGAGGCTCTGCACGAAGCTCTACATAAAGCTCTACACAAAGATCTGCACAAAGCTTTTATATAGAGCCTTCGTAGTAGAACAGTCGTACGTAGAACCGTCGTACGCAGGACCATCGTACGCAGAGCCGTCGTGCAGAGCCTCCTATATAGAGCTTCGTGCAGAGCCTCCGTACGCAGAGCTTTGTGCAGAGCTTCGTGCAGAGCCTTCGTACGCAGAGCTTCGTGCAGAGCTTCATGCAGAGCCTCTGTATGCAGAGCTTCGTGTAGAGCCTCCGTAGAGCTGCATGCAGAGCCTTCGCAGAGCTTTATGCAGAGCCTCCGCAGAGCTTCGTGCAGAGCCTCCGCAAGCTTCGTGCAGAGCCTTTGTACGCAGAGCTTCCGTACACAGAGCTGTAAAGGCAGATTTTATTTTCGCCCACCCTATAGGTAAGAAATTAAGATATTATATAAAGGATGGGAAAAGGGAAGGGAGTTGTAATAAATATTTATAATTTGGTAGTAATTAAGTGTTGGAATGTATATCACGTAGTCGCGTGTCTCTGATTAGTCACCCTTACGGTGACTCATCAGCCCCCTACTTAGGCACCGCGATCCTTACGATCCTCTGCTTTCGACACCTATTAGACAAGAACAAATCCATCAGATTAATAGGCCATACAAGTGCACTTGGGTGATACCGACATTAAGTGAGCTAATTAGATATATATAAGGTAATATTTGGGAAGGCGTGGCTTAGCTGTGTGGCTTAACGATTATCGCGATCCTACGCACGATTCTTAACGATTACGATTATTTTATCGATAAGAATCCCGTGATCGTTAAGACCCCTGGATCTGATTTTCTCTAGTCGCTGCGATCTTTAGATAATTATACCTAATTAATCTATCTTGATCCTTTCGCAGTAAAGCCCCTAATGGCTTCTTATCATTTTATAACTCTGCCTTCCTGCTAAGTGTATCTGCTCTTACATTTTTAGTACCCTTAGTATACTAAATTTCAAAAAAATATTCTGTAAGCATTTCTGCCCATTTAACTTGTCTTCTATTTAGCTCTTTTATTGTTAGGAATCCTATAAGATTCCTATAGTCCGTCTTAACTATAAATGGTTTTTCTATGCCTTATAAGAATGCTCTCCATTCTTTAAGTGCTGCTACTATACCTAACAACTCCTTATTGTAAATGTTATAGTTTAACTCTGGTAGTATTATCTGTCAACTATAGTATGCTACTGGATGCTATGCGTCCTAATGCTTCTATAGTAAACATGCTTCTAGTGCAAAGTCTAATACGTCTATCTTAATAACCGTTTCTAACCTTGGTTAATAAACCTTAAGGATTAGTTCCTGGGTAAATAACTCTTTTAGTTCTTTAAACAGTTTTCTTTACTCTTTTGCCTAAACCTATAGTTCCTCTTTCTTTGTTGGCCTTATAAACGGCTTAATACTCTTTAACCATTGTGCTATAAACCTCCTATAGTAATTGCAAAACCCTAGGAATAACCTTAACTATATAACGTTCTCTAGTTCTTGCCAACTCACTATAGCTTTAACTTTCTTTAGGTCTATGCTAACTTTTCCTAGTTTAATAATAAATTCTATAAAATTAGTCTTTTTTATAAAGAACTCGTATTTCTTAATTGCTACTAGCATCTATTCTTCTTATAGTCTCTTTAAGACCTACTTAATATGTTCTCTATATTCTTCCTTGCTTATTAAGTAGATGATAATATCGTTAAGGTATACTATAATAAATTTATCTAGGTATTCTCCTAATACACTATTAATTCGCTTCTAGAACGTTACTAATACATTTATAAGCCCGAATTGTATAACTAATAGCTTATATAGTCCTTCCTTTAACCTAAAGGCTGCCTTCTACTTGTCGCCTTTCTTAATTCTAAGCTAATGGTACGCCTACCTTAGATCTATTTTTATAAAGATTTACGCATTACCTATCCTGTCTTAGATTTCGCTAATTAAGGGTAAAGGATACCTATCCTTCCTAGTAATGCTATTTAACTATCTATAGTCTATACACATCTTAAGTTTTCCGTTTTTCTTTAGAATAAATAATACTAGATATCCCGCTAATAACTATAATATTTGGATGTATCCCTTTTATAAGTTCTCCTAGATAAACTCTTTAAGCGCTACTAACTCGGTTTTAGTAAGCTTATAGATTAGAAAGAACCTTAGACTTATTCCTAGTTCTAACTCTATTTCGTGGTCCTGTACTATATACTCTAACAGCTTTTTACTTTCTAGTAACTATAACTTTTTACCATACTTACGGTATCTCTTTGGTATATAACTTAAGCCTCGCTTAGTCTCTTTATATATTACTCCGACTTAGTACTATACCAACTTAGTTTGCTGTCGCATCTTGTATTATTAAGTATTGCTAATATTAACCTGACCTATAACCCAATTAACCCTTAGATTATATTCCTATAACTAAGGCATTCCTAGTATTGCCTTATCCTTCCCTAATAGTAGGATATTAAAGGATATTTTAACTTATCTTCCTTTAATAGTTAACTAAATAGGTCCTATTTTAAGATTAATAATACCTCCTCTATAGGCTATCTAATCTCCTAAAATTGTTATAAGTGGATATAAGTGCTTCTTTTATCTATGCGGTAGCCCTATCCTTTCCACTATTATAGGTAATATGTGGTTTCTTATTACTCCACTGTCTATTAGTACTTTAAACTATTAATCTTACTATTGGATTTATAAATTTAGGTATTAACCTTAAATTCCCTTAAGGGTCTAAGGCTCTACCACTGGTTCCCTCTAGTCCCGTAGGCCTCCCTTTTTCCTAACTATTAGCTACTAGATCCTATTTATACTTAGTCCTCCTTAGGCCAATACTTAGTTCTTTTCTTTTCCTCTATATACCATAGACAAGTATTCTCTAGACAATTCCACCACTGTCTTCTATCTAGGCATTCTTCTATAAGGAATCTTCCTGGCTAAAGTATTAGGTCCCCTTAACTCTATACTTCTACTAGGTACCATCTATATATATACTTAGCATCTCTAAACTACTTTTCTTTTAGTACCCAATATATCCTTTTTAGGTATTTTCAGTTTTTATCCTTAGGTGCTCTATACATATTGCATATATTATCTACATAAGCTATCCACGATAGTGTATAATGCGCTAGGTGACTTAGGTTAACTCTTAGTTTATCTTTATTCTTAAGTTTAAACCTCTATCTAGCCAACCTAACTATTAGTCTTTCTTCTTTGGGTACTAAGATTTATTACTTACTTCTCTAGTCCCTAGATCCTTCTTCTAGGTTCCTTAACATTATAATTAATACTCCTTTAATATAACTTATGCGTTTCTCTATAATAGGTTAGTCTTAAACAACTTTTTTATCCAGCTATATATAGAAATCTTTCTATTTATTGTTATGTTATTGCCTATACTACTTTCTATATAACTAGTTTAGTGTATATAGTCTGTCTATTAGAAAGTACCTAATTATTACTATATTGTGACATCCTTTAGTATATCTTTCTTCAAACCTGGTTGGAATCCCTAGATCCTCTTCTTGTTCTAGTTTATTTAACCATTTTACTCTAGGCGTCCCTGCCTTAGGCCTATTAGTAACTCTTTATATAGGTGCTCTATCCCTTATATGACCTATTACGCTAGACCTCTAGTTTAGTTTTTGCTCTTGCTATATAATAATTCTTGCTCTAAATTTATTCATAGTTTCTTGCTTTTTACATCTTATAGCTAAATCCGCGAAGTCGTCTTGCTTCTTAATTCCAGTATTAACTTTTTAATCTTTAGGCTAAACACTATATTTACCTAGAATTAACGTTCTTATTTATTCCCCAAACTCATAGTTCTTAAACTTGCGTCCTATACCCATTTACTTGTCTTTAAACTAAGCCATTACTCTTTCCCATCGGTTTTCTTCTATTATGGGTGCTTAAGCCTTCCTTATTACACTTTATGAATCTTAGGTATATCTTATCTCGTCTTAAGAATCTTAAGCATCTCTTATCTTTTCGTAAGAATCTTAACCTATAGCCTTTTACCTTTTACAAGTGGTAAGCTAGCACTAGCAATCGTTTACTTGCTTAATTATCTTTAGATATTACTCCTTTTATTTTATAAAGCGATGGATATCGTATCTAACGGTGTTATAATACCCGTTATTAATCCTTATTCTATAGAGGTCTCGGTCTCTGCTTTTGTTATATTATTAAGGGTTAAGCGCTCCCAGTTAGCCTCTTTTTCTTCCTTATCGCTGCTAATTAATAAGTACTCTAACTCCATTATTATTATTACTAATCTTTATCCGCATATTGCTATAATATCTTAATCTAGCTTATAGAGTTAATCTTATTCTTCATCTAACTCTCTAGTTTCTTTAAGTCCTCTTAACTCTAGCTCTTACGGCCAATAGCTTACGCCGTACTTAGCGTCCTTATAAATTTGGTATACGTTATTATAATAAAACGCAAAGTGTCTAATTAAACACTCCTTGGTCCTACGCAACACACTTATATCTATATTATTATACTCTAACAACCTAGTGCCCTTTACCGCGTAATTACTCTAACTACCTCTACAGTCTCTAGTAAAATAACCCTGTTTTTTATAATTTATGTAAGCTCTATTTTTGAACCATTTTTCTTGCTATAGAGTCCGCCTAAACGTCTTCTGCTGCTAAGATCCCTAATTTAGCCTCTGCTTCTTAGTCCTATAATTACTTAATCCTTAACCTCTAGGTTTCTATAGTTTCTTTATTCATCTCTTAGATTCTTTAGTACTACTTAGGTCTATTAGCTCTACGCCTTATATAACTATAGAACTCTATCTTACCCTTTCTTAGCTTGTTCCCTTTAATAGATCCTATTATCAATCTTTATTACTTAATCTATTAACTCCCTTAAAGTATCCACATCTTCCATTAGGATAATTACGTCCTGGACTTTAGCCTTAAGTCCCTGTTTGTACTATGCTATAAGCGCCTTATTATTTTACTTAACCTATATTGCAAGTGTCTAAAACTATATTATATACTTAATTACTAAAGTGCGTTATACTAGGTTCTGAAGCTTCCGTTCTATAGTGGTTGATGCCTTTAGATTACTAAATATCTATATTAACCTTTCCGCAAACCCGTTTTAGTTAGTAAATATATACCATACTTCCTAATTAGCAGTTAACATTCTGTTTGCCTATATCTTGGTAAGGTAAGATTTAAACTACTTAAGTGCTCTTCCTGTTAAGAACAATCCTACATACACCACTTAGTCCACGGGTGTTGCCAACTTTACTCCCTCCTATATAACCTTAAAGTGCATTTATATAAGGAATCCTTTAAGTTTTAACCTTTCTCCAAAGAATTATTTAATTAATAGTAGTTTAACCTTTGCTACTCTAATCCCATTAATACGATCCTTAAGTATCCTATTATTGTCTGTCAATTAATTAACCATTTCTTATAACTAACCCATTATAACTAGCTGCGAATCTATGTCCCTTATACTAGTGTCCCCTCCTAACCCTAAAGTCGTAGCTGCCGTAGACGGCGTCGTAACTAGTGCTTTTAGTGGCATATTATTCAACTCTTCTTCTGTTTTAATACTATAACCTTGGTAGTAAATGTATAACGGAGCCTTGTAGTAGGTACTACGGTAAACTCGTTAATGGGCTGGGTATATAGGTATAAACAAAGTCAACAACGTAATAATAACTGGTGGAGTGGTTGCCCAATAGATTAACTCTAATTGTATTCTAAGATTTACTACAAGGAAAGGAACTATCTAAGGTAGGGACTGTGGTCCTTTAAATACACAACCATACTCCTAAGAAATCCTCTCTTATATATAAGGTACGTGTGCTCTGTCTGCTCTATTATAGATTATATAGACCCTATAGATCACACAGATCACATTACGTGACTCAGTTACTATTCCTCGTCATATAGTTCCACCGGATCCATCCTGGACCGTGCCTATATTAACTAACTAGCTTGTTCCGACTCCTCTATAAGTAGTTATAACATTATACTTAAAGCGTCCGTAACAGTATGCATAGAGCTCCTACCTACACGTAGGCAGCTAGGGTCGTTTCTTACCCCTAGGTGCATCCTTTTCCGATATAGAATGCGCCTCTATAAAAACGTTTATCTAGCTAGCCATTTTATTTAGTATCTTATTAGTAAAGAATAGGCTAAATAGGGCTATAGGATTGTAGCAATTAATACTAGAGGGGACAGCAGCTTTACTAGGGTTATAATGGTCGTCTATTAAAAGGGAAGAGAAAGGAGGGAGGGCCCAGGGCTCTAGTAGTGGATTTTTGGACAATTTAGTGCGAGGATCCTTCCACTATATATAGTCGATGTCATTTAATATTTGGGGCATTGTATTGTATTAATTTGGGCTTAAATAACTAGCTAATTTAACTGTTTATATGCTCTATTAATACCTTGCGTACAGCTTAGCACAGTGTTTCTATATAGCCCTAAAAACTGGCCTAAGTATTGTACCTTAGCGGGTTAAGGGATACTCTGTTATTACTAATAGGGGCAGCGTCTATATAAGCTAATACCAGTTAGATCTATGCTTCCATTTAAAAATAGACTACTATTATAGTATAGCTTTTTACCTATAAATGGACGGGTAAATAGAACGCTAAAACTAGAAACTAAAGTCTTACCTATAAATGTTAGCGACTCAGTCAATCGAGGCACGAGCACGGCAAGAGGGACGCGCAAGCCTGTATAATTGGTAGTCTATAAACGAGGATCCAAAGCTAGAGAAAGGAAAGGGG
>Ga0307507_10005768_pt1 | contig 19904 bp, 8 predicted proteins | sample 7_EM_MG_FD_207223 | JGI IMG/M metagenome (GOLD analysis project Ga0307507, IMG submission 207223) | Populus trichocarpa ectomycorrhiza microbial communities from riparian zone in the Pacific Northwest, United States - 7_EM | ecosystem: Host-associated > Plants > Roots > Unclassified | place...
AAATGAACATTGAAGGGTCATACGGTATAACAATCGTATTCAACAACGATACCTAAAAATCACAAGAACATGACGAAAAAGAAGAAGAAGAAAACAAGAAGATGAAGACGAAAAATATGAATAAAGTGGTACCTGTTTTATAAATTTAGTTTTTCTTATTTTAATATTTAATATTAGATACGTTAGAGAAGTGGGATTTTATAATTTTGTAATTATTTTTTATTTTACTTTTTAATATTAAATTAATAGGAAATCGAGCTTTATAATTTTTTTTATTTACTTTCTATGAGGTTATCATAATCTCATGACCCGAATCATGAGTTTAGTAGATTGAATTTATTTATTTATTTTGAGTATTTTTTTAATAATTATTTTGAATTCATAATTATTTTTTTATTAGAAAACAACTTAACAATATTTAGATATCTTTTTATATATAAAAAAATTAATTTAAGCCGATAATCAAGTGATAAGTATGGTGGGTGTCAACCACACAAGTGACACACCAAACTTTGAAATTGGCATGCCCCGGCCGTTGCAGATCATGGGGAGACAAAAACGAAGAGGAAGTAGATGCTGAGAAAATAAAAATAGAGGAATCAAAATGTTTTTTTAGCCATGCATAGTAAATCGCTCAAGATCCCATCTATTGTATTAAAAAAATCAGACAATGTGCATTTGTCTTATTAATTAATTAATTAATTAATTAACAGGGTACAGCTAAGTAAGTGTACTCACACCACAAAATACTATTTATTAAAATATTAGAATAATATTTTTTTTTAATTTTCATCTTATTATTTAAGTCATGAGTTTAACAGATTAGTCTAAATTGACTTGATTTATTTTCTTAATTGATTTTTTTTTTTATTTTTGTCGTTCAATATTTGGTTGATTGAAAATTAGATTTTGTAATTTATTTTGATTTACTTTCTATGGGATTGTCTCGATCTCATGACCTGAGTTGCGGGTTTGGCGGGTTACCTGGGTTGTCTCGGGTAGTTTTTTTATCCTTTTTTATTTATTTTTTCAATTTTATCTTTCAACATTAAATTATTTAGGAATTGGTCTTCGTAATTTATTTTGATTTGTTTTTTATAGGGTTATCACAGTCTCATGATCTAAATTGTAGATTTAACATGTTAATTCAGGTTTATCAAATATATTATTATCTCAATGTTTAAAATATAATATCATTCAATACAGTATCATTATTTTGAAAAATTGTTATCCAATATATATTATATTTTAAATTTATAATTATTTTTTATTAGAAAATACATTAGTCATGCTTGGATAATTTTTTTCATGTTAAATAAAAAGTAGATTATTTGACTCTCAACACAGCTCAGGATAATGATCTAGTATATGGGTTGTTTTCATGCTCAAATTAAGCCCTGGTGTTAATGTTTTGAAATCTTCTTTATTCTCCTTGTTATTTTCAGATTGTTTTTTTTAATTAAATTTGTGATATTTATTTAATTCGAGTTTTGTTAGTTTGTGGGTTTTACTTATTATTTAAAACAGTTTTGTACACTATTGCCATTCAATATTTGACATTTAGAGTTTATTAAATTAAATCTCTCTCTATAATTTAGTTATAAATTTGAAGGTTTGTGAAACTCTACCTTCAAGATACTAGGAGCTAACAACTTACTGATATTCGATTGATGGACAGTAATGACTATGATCTCTGGGCCGATCATGTTTATTGAACAGAACATTGGTCGCCAGCATCTCTGTCTCTTGTTCAAATTAGACAAGGAGAAGGGAGAATACAATATTTACTGAAAGAAAAGGATGCAAAGGTGAAAGGTACAATGGCATCAGGTTGTGGATCTTGCGATGCTGTCAAATATTTTAAGGCTTGATTTGAGCTTTGTAATAAATAAATTAATAATGCTTCGTTGAGAGAGAGGGGAAAGAAAACAAAAAACACACAAACCCAGAGAAGGGAGGTGAGGGAGGGAAAGTAGAAGTCCAATAATATAAAGATGAGTGACTTGACTTCACATTCTGTTTATAGCATAGTAGTAGTCTACTCTAAGAGCAAGAAAGAATCTTTAGCTACAAAGACCATAAAAGTCATCAAACCCTTTTCTTGCCTTTGAACTTTTTCAAAGAAATTAATCAACTTCTTCTACTTCTATACACTATAATAAGATCTGCCAACTAACTTGGCTAGCAGAGAACTTGAGAAAACCTAACAATGGACAGTGTAGTTCAGTTGCAAAGGCAGTTAGTTGACTACAGCGCTCAACTGTTTAATGAGGTTAGTGCATAACTTGCAATATATTAACATTAACATAGATATTCCTTGAAGGGAAGCAGAAGCTTTTGTTGTGTTGTGTTTTGTTTTTACTTCTACTTTGTTTGGCCTTTCTCTGGCTGGTTGATGATGAGTTCTTTGTGTGTGTCTGAAGGGATTCTTGGATGACCAGTTTAACCAACTTCAACAGCTTCAAGATGAGAGCAACCCAGATTTTGTAGTTGAGGTTGTGACTCTTTTCTTTGAAGACTCTGAAAGGCTTCTCGATGAGCTGGCCAAAGCTTTGTGAGAATCTTAACTCTGTAGATCTCCTCTAACATTCCTTTCCCTTCTTTCTATGGTGTTAAACATATTGGGAGATTCCACTGTCCTGATGTAAATATTTGTGGTTTTGAATAGAGAGCAGCAAAGTGTAGATTACAGGAAAATTGATGCCCATGTTCACCAGTTGAAGGGTAGCAGCTCCAGGTATATATTTGCTAGTTCCCTCTATATTTCCAATCACAAGTGGATTCTGGGTATAAAAAGCCATTTTTATTCACCTTGTTTAACTAGAAGCTCAATCTACAGTCAAGACCAAGGTGGTCACATGGAAGGCTTTATTCCCTTCATGGATGATTTTTTTCCCCAACAATGACAAGCAGCACATGACGTACCTTGACTGTTATATATGGTTATGGTTTCATTGCTTAAAAATCAAATTTGTAACACAGAACTTGTCATTTGCTTGAAGCGCATGCTTCACCAATGACTTGCTAAAGAATCTCAGTCCAATTTAGCATCAGTGCAGTTGTCTATGCATTGTCCAATTTTACTTAATTTTTTTTTCCTGGTTAATCAATCCTGAAAAAATGGCTGATTGCTATGACTATGCATAACATTTTTGTACCAAATCAAGAGGAGTATGTTGCATATATTCTTATCCAGGCAAAATCTTGGTCATATTTCCCCATGAACCTATTCTTCTCTTATGCCTCTTCCATCTGTTATCCTCCCACTAAAAAAAGGTCTTGAAATAACAGCATTGGGGCTCAAAGAGTTCAGAAAGTCTGCATTGGCTTCCGCAACTTCTGCGAGGAGCGAAACATAGAAGGGTAAGTTTATTTCCAACTCATGTTTCAGATTGCTTTGCTTTAGCTTTAGCTTTATACCCTACAAATTGTGAGGTTCAATCTTTAAAATATATATATATATATATATATATATATATAGCTATGCACAGTTTCATGTTTCTGGGGTGAAATTTGGTTCCGTGTAGGTGCCAAAAATGTCTGCAGCAAGTGAGGCATGAGTATTCCCTCGTGAAAACTAAGCTTGAAACTCTGTTCAAGGTAAGAGGGAAAATGGGAAAGAAATCACAACTTGTTTAGAATAAACAGTGTTTCACAAGCAGCTGATTTCAATTTGTACGATTGCAGCTTGAGCAAAAGATCTTGGCAGCAGGAGGGTCAATTCCTTGGCCAATGTAATGAGGTGAAAAACATTGCAGAAGATCACAGCCAGAAACAGCAAAATGGGATTTTGGATATGTAGAGAAGCTTTTGTTTTCTTCTTCATTGCTCTTCTTTTTCTTTCCGCATTTCCTGTTGAGAACTTGAGCTCTAAACTTTTCTGATTATCGTTTAGCTTAAGCTTGTATTATATCCAATGACTGAGCAATGATGAAGAGTGTGAATAAACCAGTACTTTGTTCATTACTTTTCTTCTTCCAGCTTGAAACACGGTATATCATCAGCAATGATCATCTAATCTAGTGGTAACCTTCCTTGGCAAACCATAAGGATTAGGAATCAAGTTCGGATCCACCTTCACAACCTTAAAAAAAAGGAAACAAAAGAAAATGCAGATCAGTGATGGAAAAAGACATCAAGATAGCATCTAGAGAAGAACTTCATTTTCTTTAACAGTAGAAGAGAGCCTCTATGCTCCTCAATTTATTACCTTCTTCCATTGGACTTCGAAAGCCGATGGACGACTTGTAGTTCAAAGGTAGGTAAGACCTGTCTTTACAAAACTGAGTTGTAATTTATACATTATTGTGGAACCTTTGCTTATGGATAATGAAGATGATCAATTGCACTAAGAATCTTATCCTTTGTGCCAAATTTCTGGTTGTTTCCAACTACTAATCATTGGCTTTGTAACTAAACATCACAGAACTTGATTTTTAATGGTTAGATTAAAGTTGGAAATTTCAATATATTTTTTTTTTATTTCTTGGTGGGGTTAGAACTTTCCCTTTATTAAGGTAGGTGTGAAGTTGTCATTACAGTCATCCAATAAACTAATGAAATCCTCACTCAACCATTCTTGAAAAACCTCTCCAATAACCAATGTGGTGGTGCACCTCAAACCACTCCAAACTGAAGGGTTTAGTCCTGCAATATTGGTCTGCTACAACGTTGACCACGACTGATTCAATGGCCATGCTTCCATCTGGATGAATAAGCTTGGATGCCACGTTACATCAAGGACAAACACACACATTGGCCATATAAAAATTGTAGCCACCGACCATTAGCGATATCATACTGAATTTCTTAAGAGGACAGGTGGTTGGTAATGTACTTCGGTGTCAAATATCAAAAACAAAGAAAACTCCACTTTGATGGGGTGATTTGTTTATCTCCTGCAGTATATTTAAATCAACCATTCCATAATCCATGCATTACATTCAATGAATGGATGTGTTTTTTCATCAAGGTCAACTGTTTTCCATATGAGGTGGGATGTCTCCTGGTCTGCAGGTATGTTGAAGCAAAGGCCAAAATACATGCTGTAATGGCAGAGTTCTATATTTATCTGCATGGCTCTTGTTTAAAGCATTATTAACAAACCATTTCACTTCAGTTTTTTGCTCTTCCAGTTTGATATGTTTCTCACAGGGCATGTATATATATATGGCTTTCTTGAAGTTTTGAAGATAGCAGGAGTAGGACTTGAATCTGAATCTTATCACTTATCACACTCAACAAGGAAGAGTGTCAATGGACTAAACTCCCATTAGTGACTAATAAGGAACCTCATTGATGGATAGATTGGAAGGCTAGTTTTTCCAAAAAATGGGAGAGGGAGTAGGTGGTTATATATGATTTAAAAAACCTAAGCAGATTTGGTAGATTGCGTTTCCAGATGGGCAGATTCTAAAATCTGATTCCCTATATTATTTTGTATTGAATGCAGAATGCCTGTATTGTATTCTTCAAGTATATTCTCAATCTTGGTCATATTATATGATACCAATTTTGTCAACAGCAAGCAAGTGCATGTAGGTAGAACTAGAAGCTATAACTCCCACATTTTATATTTAGAGCGTGTTTGGCAGTGTGGTTGCTGGTGCTTTTCAAATAACTTTTCGTGCCAAAATACATGCCAATGATGTTTTTTCATTTTTTAAAAATCATTTTTGACATCAGCACATTAAAACGATCCAAAATGTACAAACCATATTAAATTTTAGTAAAAAAAAAAAAATTAAATTTTTTGGTAACGCCGCCGCAGCCGCGTTCCCAAACGTTCCCTCAGTGGAAGGTAAATACCAGAGTTTTTTAAGGAATAGGCACTTTGCCAACTTGGAACGGAACAACTGTTAGACAAGCAATTTTATAATGAGACAGGACCATGTGCTTTCACAGACACGAGCAATTTTAGGCTTTCCCGCAGAAAAAAGCTTCCTGAGGTTAGAATGTGTAGAGTCAGGTTCCATCTTATCAGGGGGTGTACCAGACTTTCAAAGATAACCAATTCTAAGGCCATAATTGAAGCATGGATTCAATAAATGATCAGATCTGGATCTAGCATATTCCATCACGAGGAACTGATTTCGCAATTTTCTTGTACAGTACTATTAATTACTCTGGGATTAGTGAACGTCAGGTTTCAATTTCATGCCTGAGAATGGCATAGAAACTTGTAGGTAACAACACAATGACGATCCACACAAAAAAAAAAAAAAACGAAAAATATATCCAGAATTACTATTCCATTACCTTCAACATATACTCTTCTGTTCTTCAGAGCTTCCAGTAGCAGCAGATTGCCTGTAATCTCTTGATACCTTCACAATCTTAAGCTGCAGAATTGACATTTTCTATGAATTATACTAGTTTTTCTTGTTGCCTTGCTTTTGACATATCTCATTCTGCTATGATCTTACGAGGCTTTGAGTTAAATGCCTGATTTCAATGTACATTTCCTGCTAAGATCACCGAGGATTTCTCCTAGAAAGGTATCCTATAACTGGAAATAGCATTAGTCACAAGTTCATAGAATGTTTAAAGTTATCAGCACTGCATTCTCAACGTGTTGAGTTTCACATGTGAGTGGGGAATCACACATCGGTTATGAATAAAAAGTTTAGGATGCTTATGTATAAGATGAGCTAAACTTATTAGTCTAAGCTTTTGGGTTAAAGTGGTGTCCTTGCTTGTATATAAGCCTTCACATGTTCGGGTACAAGTGACTCTCCCAGCGCAAATCCCCCAACACCATGGAATTAAAATTTAGGGAAGTTCAAGAGAGTGGAACAAAAGTATCCTTGGATGGATTACTATATGAATAGAGTTTTACAAAGTGATGATAGCTATGATTTTCCTGACAAGATTTCCAAAGCCTTGAAAGTAGAGTTCGGGCAAATACAGATTCAGCATGGTCAGTTGCGGACTGCAAATTGTTTCATTTTTTTGTTGAAATTTCCTTCTTTAACTCATCAAAAGACTGAGTTAGACAATTTCCCACTGCAAATTGTTGAGCATTGAAAGGAAAGAACTAGCTCTCTTTTGAATGTTCTGGAGCAAGTTTGATTGTCTAGTTCGGACTCCGGATTCTAAACTGCCTTCACAGCTAGAGGAACAAGATACATTTTTAAGTCAGCATATTCATTTGAAGGAATGGTAAAATCTTGCCCTCTCATTGGCATTGCCTAATGTCTTCCTGCATAAGAAATTTTGTCTGTGAACAGATTTTACTTGTCAGTGGAAAGCCCTTCTGCAAAATCCAAAAAGAATATATTCTAGCATTATAAGGAACACGGCGCATTGCTTTTGATTTCTTTCTTGAATTTATTGATAATTTATTCCTGAAACTTACAATTTCAAGGTTTCTTTTAAGACTTGCTGACGCAACAGTTTGTAAATTGATTGGATATGTTGGCCTCCATGGGCATTTTAAGGGGGCTGGGCTTCAAAACCACCCTCATTGACCAAGAGGCTTATACTCAAGCAAAGAGTAAATTGGTCCAAATATCAAGTGCCGATGGTTGCCTAATCTCAGGATGATCTGTATCTCGAGCGCCTCCAAATTTTACAAAGTTTTTAGCTGTGTATCTGGAACAAAATCAAGGATTTGAACATTCAGATCAGCATAGGATGTACAATGAAATATATATATATATATATATCAATGCAATGGAAAGATGATTTTGATTACTAGTTCTTTATGCCCAACATAAGAACGAGAATCGAAATCATTAATTGGAATGCATACATAGACCTCACCTCAGAAAACTAAAACTAATCTTAACATTATATTTTTTTGGATTCTGAGGAAATTCCAGTTCTCGGAAAGCGTATTTTGTGGGTTTAGGTGAGCGAGTAAAACCCCGGCTGTCCCAAGCTCTTACAAGAGATGCATGTTCTTACTCGAACTCGAGATCTGCTGTGCAAATCTCAAGTCATTTGCCATCACGCTACGCTCCTTGGAGACAACATTTCTTCAAGCTGCATTGCCATTTACATCTGTAAATTTCTATTATGTATCTCGTACCAAAGGACCCTAAAATGGACAAGATTGAAGGTTAAGAATCACCTTCTAGGACTATAAGGCAACTCACAAGCAAGTCCATATAGTGCATTGGATTGGAGTCTAGGAAGCCATCATTGCCATGAGGAATGGCTATGGCACACTTGCAGTCTGCAACAGCAAGGGAATTTGGCTCTGCTCGGCCGAAAAGCAACCATCTCCAAGACTAACCGGAACAACACATCGCCCATCATGTGCTTTATATCATGAATAACATCTACTATTTCAGAAGTTTCCCAGCCAGTGAATATGATTAGCTTCACCTGGTTTATCACAGAAAGAGTGCACAAAAGATTTCAACTCATGCTAGCCATATATTACCTTGAGTTTGTTCAGTTCAACAGGAAACATTAGAGGATAGAGGAGGGCTAGAAAATTTTTGAATTTCATATCCATATAAAAAGCTACATATTGAATTAGGTTTACAAACAACCTCCTTGTAGTATAGAAGTTGTGTGTCTAAATTTCACTGTGACTAGATAAGTAAGATAAAGCTCAAGAAGAAATCCAGACATGTCACACGGGATTTCTTACAAAAACAGTTGTAACTTTTTATTTGATCATTGGGTGGGATTTAAATTTTTTCAGGACATTCTACGAGCTCAAACCAGCCCTCTTGTACTAACTGAGGTCAAGAAGACCTCAAAATAGACTCTGGAGATGTTGTTTTTTTAATTTTCTAATTATTTTACTTTTTTGGATTTTTTTTAACCAAGTTGAAGAGTTTGATTTGGTTTTTTCTATATATAGAGTGGTTGGTTTCAGCCATCATATGAACAGCATACGTGTTATTTTTAACGTTAGACTTCATATTATTCCGATTTTATAAAACAAAGAGATTTTCTCTAGAGTCAAGATTGAACTTCCAAGTTTGCTCAGGTTGGTTAATGGCTTGCATTCGACAAACTGACTGATCAGCACTCAGTTTCTAGTAACAAAGACTACAGCAATTGTCTGATGAATGCAATGCAGTCTACAAGAAGAAAAATTTCCAGTTGATAACAATCTGCTTGGCATTCAGAAAATAACATCAAACTTACATCCAAGAAGCTTTTATAAAATTTCCTATCCAGTAAGATTTTATGCTCCATATCTATCTTGAGTAGAAATTCTTGCTTACAGGAATAATTGTTTTTGGCGCATCACAGTTCATAGAGGAATAATCGTTGCTAGAATCCCAGGATGCAAACCTTGATTAAGGAGAAACAGCATTTTTACTACTTCAGCAGCACTCTTCTGCTCCTGCTTTCTTACCAGATACCCATACATTTTGTCAGAAGTTCAGTCGTTGCATCTAAGCAGATTAACATCATCGATGTTGCCAAGCCAAAATAAGAAACTACCGACCGATTCCTAGCCTAAAAAATTCCATAATTCATAGCTAATATAGGCATAATTCATCTTGTAATGTTAAGAAGAAAGTAAAAACATGCAGGTTACCTTGTATGAGGATCTGGAAACATGTTGGAACTCTGCATATAAGGCTTACTGTTAGGATACAAGTTGCTAATGGCAGCACTGCACTCCAACCCTCCATCACTTGGAAGAGTTAGCATTTTTAGCAATTTGATTGAAAATCACTTCTCATGATACAAATGTGCTCAGCATTTTACTAGAAAGGTCAAATGTATTTAAAAATTAGATGGGTATTTTGAAAAAATTAATTTTAATACTAAATTCTTTATTTTTAGAGCTGTAAATTAGAGGGATTGACCTAAACAATAAATCAGCCATGTCTAAACAGAGCATTCATACAAAATTATTTTCCATAAGTTTTAATCTATTTTTATATAAATAAAAATTTGTAATCTACTTTCAAGGTATTGAAAAATAAGTTTTTCAAATCCTAAATTCATTTCAGTTAAGATCGGATTATACTAATGTTTCGGATAATTTATTTATAAAAATCTCAACAATTAAATTTATGAACATTGATAAAAAGAAGTAATTAAATTTGCAAATGGGGTGAGGTTACAAAGGTCCAAACCAAGATTTAAAAAACAAATTCCTATAAAATTAATATCACTGTAAAAAAATATTTCTACAATATTAACCATGTCTTTAAAATTAACATAATCAAAATTCATATTTTCACAGTAAATATTATAGTAATTGAGATATCACAAAATCCATGGTTAAAAATAAATAAATAACAAAAAATCATGCTTATCCTCATGCCTATGTAAACCTAGCAAAAAAAAAAAAAACTATTGAAAATATTTTTGAAAAAATCAATTTCTTTTTTTCCTCAAAAATATTTTTAATAAAACTATTGAAAATGAGATTCCCTAAATCCTTGAAACTCGGAGCCAATTTTTGAACTCTCAACAACCCTATAACTCCCCCCCAATTTCTCTCTCTAAAGAAAACCCCTTCTCTTCTATCTCTTTATATGTGCCTCTTATCTCCTGATCACTTCTACTCTATCTCATTTCTCCACCATAAAAACCTAGCAAAACCCTAACCCTAAAATCTTCATATCGTTTCACCACCACCAAAAAAATGGCAAAAAAGAAAGCGACCCATCAAACCCAAGACCCCAAGCAAGAGAACCCACAAGATCAAAATCGAAACTTAAACACCCAGAATCAACAACCACCACCCTCCATGGAAAACCCTAATGAAAAGTTTCAATCTTTGAAGACTCTCAATGATTTGCTTGTCAAAGAAGCGAAAAAACGCCGAGAACAAGTTGAGTCTCTGGTGAAAGCTAAGGAGGCTTTGGAGACTGAGTTGGCTCTGTCTAGTAACGAAAAGAGTAAGTTGGAGACTGAGTTGGGTAAAATCAGTGATGGGAAAGTGAGTTTGGAGATAGAAAAGGGGTTGTTTTGTGTTTTTATTGAGACACAGATGGCTGAAATGGGTGGTTTTGTAGATGGTTTGGTGAGAGAAAAGAAAGAGAAGGAAAATGAGATTGGGGTCTTGAAGAGTGAGGTTAAGGAGCTAACGATGAGTGTTGAGGCTGAGAGAGATAGATTGAGTCGGGTTTGTCTCGAGAGGGATCTGTTGAAGAGTGATGTTGATAATTGGATGAAGGAGGCTGATGGTTTGAAAGATAGAGTGATTGAATTAGAGAAGAGGGAGAGGGAGAGCGAGGAAGAGATTGAGAAACTGAAGAAAGAATATGCTTTGTTGGTTAAGGAAAAGAAGGATAGAGAGAAAGAAATCGAGGAGCTTAAAAGGTTGAGAGGTTCGGCTGAGAATAATTTGATGGAGAGAGTGGAAGAAATTGAGTATTTGAAGCGAGAGATTGAGGGGATTGTGAGGGAAAGGAATGAGATTGGTGTTGAAAAAAGTGAGCATAAGTTGAAGATTATTGAGTTGGAGAGAGAAGCAGGGGAACTTAATGAGATTGTATCAAATTTGCGAAAGGAGGAGGGAATTTTGCGCAAAAAAGTTATGAAATTGGAGGAGACTTTGGGGGAGGCGCTGGAGAAAAAGAATGCAATGGCAAGGGAAATTGATGGTTTGATGGAAGAGAAGAAGGAAAAGGAAAGAACTATTATGCGGTTAATGGAGGAAAATGATGCTGGCCAGAAATATAAGATCATGGCTAATGCTGAAATTGAGGATAAGAAAGGATTGGTTCAGAAATTGTTGAGAGAGAAGAATGAGATTGAGGAAGTGAAAGTTATTAAGGAGGGTGAAATTGAGAAGCTGCATAAGGAGGTGGGTCATTTAAGGGATGATATTTTTTCGATGCAAGAATCCATCAAGGATCAGGAAGTTAAGTACAAACAAGTAGCTTCTGAAATTAGTCATTACAAAGGTGCTCTTGAGCAAGTAAGGCTTGAGAGGGATAATGCTCAAAAGAGTTTGGATGGGGAGAAAAGGATTGGCATGAATTTGAGGTCTAAAGTTTTGGAGATGGAGAAGAGAGTTGAAGAAACTGTGAAGGATTGTGCAAAGATGAAAAGCGAGCATGAGAATCTGGCCAAGCAGAAGAAGGAAATGGAAACCCAAGTTTCTTTGCTGGAGAAGGAAAAAGATTTGGTACAAAAGCATCTCACAGAGGCAGAGGGGAAAATAATTGACTTGAGGAACAAAATGGAGTCCGCTGGCACTATTTCAGATAGAGCACTAACCATGTTGAAGAGCACTGTTGCATTGTTGTGTGAATCGAACAATGGAAAAGAAGAGATGACTGTTACTGAAAAGATGCTTGACAGTGAAATTGAACCGTATGCAAGTGAGCTGGAAGTTATCAAGACTGCTTTTAGAAACAAGGAGACAATGGTGGAGGACATGAAGCAGCAAGTAGAATACCTGAGGGATTCTGTGGCAAGGGCAAAGAAGAAGAACGGCCTTTTGAGTGTAATGTCTTCGGCAACTACAGTTGTCGCTGCAGCAGTTTCTCTTGCATATGTTGCTAGAGTACGTTGATGATCAATTTTCCCTTTCTAGGCATGTTGCTTTAGTTCTAGAATTAAGTCATGCTTAATCAAGCTCTACCTTAGGGCAGAGTTATGCCATCTTGGTACTCTTAACTTTCGTTTTAGATGATGTCTGAAAACCTGACATTGCAACAACAGGTGGTTTTTTCAACAGCCTAGTAGCTACTATCTGCATCTTGTTTATATGCTATGCATAATTTGTGGGAAATGTTCAACCACACTCTAGCACAATAAGCAGGGCATGTTTCGGGACGTTATTGTGCTCTACTATAACTATAGTGGTTCAGTGAACTCTTTTGATTGCTCTAGTTGGGTTGTCTTGAATAACTGGAGTATATTTCCTTCTTGCCATAACGGTTTCGTATGGCTCTTGGATAATTGGATTTTTTCCCAACCGGAAAGTTTATATGCCTTAATTAAAACCTTAGATCATTCTTGGACTGCTTCTCAGGAGTTCCAATGTACCTCATTCTTTTTGGTTCATATTTCATGTTGGCATAATATTCTATTATGAGAAATCCAGTGACTGTATTCAATGGAAACAAGATCCCTGGTTGTTCACATAGTTCTTTTCCAAAAACCATGGGTAGGAGAATGCAGCTAAGCTGTCATTTGCTCTGTTAGACTGTTACTGTTATATTTTGGCCCCTTTTTCGTAGCATCAGTCCTTTGGAATTTATGTTGCTATCATAGAGGCATGAAATTCTATTCCAATTCTTAGAATTGTCACGTTCTTCGTTCCTGAACAAAACTTCCCTCAAGACTCCAGACTGTTATTAGTTATTGTGGTGCCAATGCTACGCTGGTTATACAGCTCATCTGTAACATTATGCTAAGCAAAGCATGTTGGGGAACCAGGTAGTGAAGATGCAGATTTGCGAAACTCCCCTTCTTCCTTCTTAAAACAAAATGTTGATATGCTGGTGATTATCTGTTGGATCTGGTGGGGGTCTGAATCAGTGTTTTATGCTTTGCCAGCCACACTTCTAACCTTTTTTTCAGAAATTATGGCAACAACAAATCAGTGCCTTTCAGAAAAGAAAAAAATTGGGCCTTCTCAGTTGTTGTGTTTTGGGTCTTTTGCTCCCTTCTGAGGCCGATAATGCTGAGTGACCTGTATCAATAGTTAATCAAGAGGAATAAACCACAATCTAAACGGATTTCTAGCACAAATCATAGATGTCCTACTAGACTTCCTACTCATAGCTCATGATTAAAGAGAACCCCACTTGAATAAGCAGTGGCTTTGATTTTCTGCTAGAAAAATATCCCTTAAAGGGGGCTGAAACAATCGGCTTAATGATAGCTAAACACCTTAAACTAGCATTAACCATTTATATAAAACAAGCAAGATTTGCACACAATAAACTAATTTGTTTTTCCTTTGTGTCCATTGAAATGAACAAGCTATCAATGTGATTAACTATGAGTCTCCCAAGTCAAATCAAACAAGCCTTTCATGTCTTTGTCAAGAGCTAGCTGTTATTTAACCATTACACAAACAAGTACTAATATTCCTTCTATTGGTGGTAAGTGGTTTTAATGTGGTCCCTTTAGACATGTCCAAATTCCAACCACCACTAAATGGGCTTATATCTTTCAAAACAAGCCAATTTTTGTATTTTCTCTGCCATTCAAGCCCTCAAATTATGCATCGACAACACGCCGTCAAGAAACGCCAAGAAAAGATCAAATCAATCTTTATCAACAGCAAAAATGGAGTACTTGGAATTCGCTTCCAATCATTTGTTGCAATACCCCCGCATCCTTTTGTAGGGATAGATTTGAGGCCAGGGTAACAGAATTAGTGGACTAAAAGGCAGCACGCTTTGATGCCTCTTTCCACTTGCTTCCCAATTATCCAAAAACAATCTATACTTATATGCTATGTTAGTGTTAAATCTTATTTAGTATCAAAGACATATCCTGCTGCATTATTGTTGCCTGGTGAAAGCCTGACTTTGGGTCTAGAGCAGAGACAGCTACTACTCGTAAATGTCATTGTTACAAACTGTCCTTCAGTGCAGTGCTTCAGGCACCTTTGTTTTTATCTCTTCGTTCATTCTAGCATCTTGTATAGCTTCATAATTCAAGGTAGGAAGTACAATTAACTGTAGCAATAGCACTCCCTTGTAAAAAAACTTTCCAGCTCAAACTACACATTATTCACATGTTGCCCACTTTGCTTTTGGTTAGAACTCCAGAAGCGTACCTACAAACACAACAGACAAGCCTGCAGAGTTTTGGATGACTCACAGACTTGATCCCATATCTTTGCGTTATATTTACACAACTAGCCATCACAGTGATCTGAGAGTGGTTTCAGCCTCGACCATGGTCAGTTTCAACAACACACCACAGCAAAACAATCGAGATTGATGATGCTCATTATCCAGATACTGTCCATCCAGACAATCACATTTGGGTTACTGTGCCTTGCAAAGTGTCTTCAAGAAATAAAACAGGAGCTGCAGGTCTTCCGCAAGCTTGAGTCATCTGTATACGTACATTATCAAGGTAGCTTTACATTAGAAGACATTAACAGAGCTGAAGTTATTTAGGGGCCCACAATTCCGAAACTGCTTTCAATCCTAAACATAAAACCTTGTGATTCTCACAGCATAACAATATAAGACCTGGTCTTCGGTCCAAAATATAGTCACTCCGTAACAAGATACGATATGGAAGAAAAGATACGCTCCTCTGACAGTTACCAGGCCTCAATTTTGGAGGTGTATACTTGCATGCTTGACATTATCAGATTCAGATAAAGGTTCATCAACAATGCTATGACAAACTCTTAAATAAGGAATCTAAAGTTTACTTAAATAGGAATAATTGATAATTTCTAAATTCGCAATAACAGTCATATTTACAGTTGCCAGTAGAATGTGAAGAAGAAATCAAAGAGAACAATACATGACAAAAAGGAAAAGGCAAAATCGAGTGAGAAAGAAAAGATAAGCAAACACCTTTATATATACTAAATCATATCTATAAACATACAGGATCACAGTACCATGGACTTTCTTCCAATCCATGTTCTAAAATTAGCCATATAACATTAGTGAGGTTTCGACCCATAGACCGCAATGGATCAGCCACCAAATATAAACTCAGTAGTTCTGTCTTCCTCTCCTTTGGGGCTGGAAGTCAGAAAGGGTAACCTTAAATGTGGTAGGTCTGCGAAACTGAGTGAGACAGCCCCCCACTGCTACTAAAGCTTCAAAAACTACACCACTCGAGTTCAGGAAAATGGATATATAACAGAACATATTCCGAACAAGCTAGATGCTGAACCACCTTCTGCACCCAATAACAGAACCCAGATGTTTCGGAAACTTGAAGAACCGGACCTTAGAGTAGCAGAATGCAACAACGTATGATCAATAAAACAGAAAGTACTAACACTACACAATCATATAAACAGCAAACAACACGTAATTAGCCAAAGAGGAATCGTCAAGCTTCGGTCAAGTATGGCTTCCAGTTGGTATAGTTAACCCTATTAACAGTTAGGACTCACAAATTCACTTATCTCATTCATCACTGTATGGAAGTGATTGTTATTGGGTAACAAGTAGAACCCTATTGTTGCTTGCTCCAGATATAAAAGTTTCACATCTTGACCAGCCTTCTTGAGACCTTCAGCATATGCCAATTGCCAGTCCTGAACAAGATCTAAACCAGCCACCACAACAAGACTCTTGGGGAATTTCATTCCCTCAAGGCTTTTACCTTTTGGACCAAATGGATTACATGCTGGATGGTCCCTATCTTCTCCTTCAGGAAGAAATGCTCTCCAGTACCAATCTCGGTCCTGGAGAGTTACAAAATATTTGCCATCTAATCGCTTCTCCGATTCTGTTCTCTCTTTCCCACCAAACATTGGGTTCAGCAGCATGTTGCCCAATACTTCAATTCCTGATTCTACTGCTCTTGAAGCAACATGGTGAACAATGTTACCACCAGAGCTATCCCCAGCCAAGTATATATGAACTTTAGAGTCTTTCTTACTCTGGAGCCATGCCCTTGAATTAACCCACTTCAGAGCAGTCCATCCATCATCATAAGCACATGGGTATCGATTTTCAGGTGCACGCCTATAATTCACAGACACTACCACAGCCTTGCAAAGGCCCACCAGGCGGCGACAGAGTGTATCATATATAGCACTGTTTGCAGAAGAGTGAGCAAAGCTTCCACCATGAAAGAAGATTATGACAGGGACAACATCCAAGTTGTTAGGCTTCTCAAGGTCAACAATATTTGGTTGTGATACTTGCGCATCAGCCTGTCGATAGATCCGGCTAAGAAGACTAGTCCCACGGTCAATGATAACATCAAATGAGAAAACCCCATCAACTGCATTTGCGTTGGCAGGAACTTTCCGGTCAAGGAACTCTGCCAAGTGGCGGTTGAAAGTCCCATCAGGACGACGAAGAAGATTGTAAGCCAGCTTGAAATTTGATATGAGGACCCATGTGTTCAGGGGTACCACCATCTATTCAGAAAACAAAGGATCAAAATCTTCACTTTTTTCATTCCGAATAGTAAAATAGCAAGCCATAAACCAGAAATTGTGATAATTTTTCACAAACTAAGTACTAGAAAAACCAACAAACAAGCAAGTAGAGACTGAAAAACATACTAACAAGAAACAGATTTATCCATAAACCAAATCATGTTCCCTGAACTAAATTGATCCAAGATTAATAAGCCAAGTTCAGCATTTAGAATTTAGATAACCAAAACAGTACTTCCAGACCAGAAATCAGATATTCCACGTGTAACAGAAACCTATCAACAAACTACCGTTATATGATCTCAGAATCCAATAAAACTTCAAAACAAAACATCCCAAAACCCTTATACTAATCAACAAGCTTCCTTCTTTCAACAAAAACAAGAACATAAAACCCAAAAATATCAAACAATATATAACCTAAAGAATCTAAGATGCTTAAACATAAAACCCAAACCAATTTTCCTTCACCAACCGAATCAAAATCTCAAAACCCCACCAAAAACATCTAGATTTCGCTCCGAATCCAGCTGATTTTCAACTTCAAACCACCAAAACACAAAAACCACAAAAAACCCATCAAAAGACACCAGCTTTGATCACCACAAGAGTACAAAATGTAAAAGACAAAGGGAGGGATAAAAAAACAGAGAGAGTACCTTGCTTTCATTGAGATTGACTTCATTACTTCCAGCCATGAAACTAATACTTCTTCTTGAAGACAATATCCAAAAAACAAAATCTAGTATATCAATTTAGATCCTTTTTAAGACCAGCCCAATTGAAAACTCACTTCACATAGTGTGACCAAACACGAAAGATTCCATCTTTATAGCTCTAATCACCATAACTTGCATTCATTATCAAAGCTTATAAGAGGCCATAAAATATGAAATGGGTATATCCTTTAAGCTTTGCAAAATTCACAAATTTTGAGGAGGGAGAGAGAGAAATGATGGTAGCAATAAATGGTAAATCTCACAGGGAGAAGTAGAAATGTGTAAGGGGTGGAGGATAAGAATTCTGGCGCATTTTAGCAGGATTGTGAACATGAGTGGTAGAGTGCGCACTGAGTGTTTAGTGGGATTTGAGAGACGACAAAAGTAAGCGGCCGAAAGATAACTATTGTGTGGGACCCAGTGATGTAAAAATTAATTCTGATTTCTGGAATGGGTTTTTAGTGATTATGACGCAATAAATATAACTTAAAACAAAACGAATAATTATATATATATATATATATATAAAAAAAAATTACTAAATTTGAGAAAGGAACTCTACGAAAGCTTAAGTGCATGCGGCCGGCGCCAAGGCACGTGAGGACAAACAGGGTCCGTCTCGAACACTTGGCAAGCCAAGCCTGAAGCTTGTATTCCCGGTTTAAATAACCAGAAGGTCAATATTATAACATCGAATAATTAATTATTCTATGTTAGTATTATTCAGAAGGTAATTGTTAGTATTACCATAAAATATAAAATATTAGTTGAAAACTATAGCATAATCAAATAAATTACCTAAATACTATATTAATAAATTTATATAAAAAATTATTAATATAAAAAAAACTAACAAGCGCTATTTATAAGAAGATCGAGCATGCTTAGGGCTGGAAGTATGAACTTGCACACATTAATTACTTTTTATCTTTCCTTTTAATATTAAAGAATAAAATATAAAATAAATAAAGTTTAGAATTAAATTGTAAAAAGGAACTAAAGATGAAAAATATTAGAACTTGAGTAACCAAATATAATTTTTCCGCGTCTTTTGAATATTGTAAATGGAAAGATTTTTTTTAATTTAATCATTTGTTTAATAATTATAATAATTATGGATAATTAAGTATAATTTTAATTAAAAAAATATTGTTATTTTGGAGAAGAGAAATGTATTATTCAAATCGTAAAAAAAAAACACTTTTAAGGGATTACATATTGAAAGGTATTTATATTTATTTTATTGTAAATTTTATCCTATCACTTTATAAAGTTCAGAGTTATGTAGTAAAAAATAACCATGTTTGTACGAGGAGATATTTAAAAAAAAAAAAACAACTACGAGTGATATTCGACAACCATGATAAATGAAGCGGTGGTCGGCAGCGATTACTGGATAGTAGGTATATGCTATGTCATGGGCTAGTCTGGATATTTTTCAGTAAAAAATAATATTAAAACCATAAATGATTGATTAAATCTATATAATTTTAATAATATAAATAAAAAAATACATATAACAAAACAAACAACAAAGATAAAAGATAAAAAAATCAATTTGAGCTTAACATGACAAATATAAGACTTGATTAAGATACCAAGCTAACTTAATCAAAAATAAATTAAATAAAATAAAATTTAATTATCAAGCAATATAGTGTTGAGGGCAAGATTAAGAAAAAACATATATGATTCAAACCAGGTTAAGCTGTTAACCTCCTCACAATGAGTATAATATTATGATAGTCTCATAAAAAAAAACAAGCTTGAAAATCAATTTTCAATAAATTAAACATTGAAAGATAAGATGGGAAAAAATAAAATTTAATAAAGAACCTAAAAAACACAAAAGTCAACTTGTGTTAATATTTTAGACTCGTGACCCTGGTTATAAGCCCAAGACTAATCCCATAGAAAAAAAAACCCTAAAAAATAATGAAATACTCAATCACAAAAAACCAAGAGATGAAATTGGTGGGGAAAAAAAACAATCAGAATTGACCCAAAACAAAAAAAAAATAGTAATAAAAAAAGAGAATAAATTTGACATCAAAATAAATTAAAATTAAATGTTAAGAGATGAAATTAAAAATAAAATTCAACAAGAAAAATTGTAATAAATAAATAGCAATTAAAAAAACAAGAACTAAATATAATATAAAAAAATAAATGAAACCAAATGATAAGAGACAAAACAA
>Ga0307507_10005769_pt1 | contig 19903 bp, 9 predicted proteins | sample 7_EM_MG_FD_207223 | JGI IMG/M metagenome (GOLD analysis project Ga0307507, IMG submission 207223) | Populus trichocarpa ectomycorrhiza microbial communities from riparian zone in the Pacific Northwest, United States - 7_EM | ecosystem: Host-associated > Plants > Roots > Unclassified | place...
ACAATATAAATAAATACAGAAATCAAAGCTACCAAGTAGATATGATCTCTGCAGATATCTGGTACTGGGCTTTTATGTCTAGAAGTCGTAATCTTAACAAGCTAAAGATCTTTTCCACCATATCATGCTGTGATCGGTAGCGTTGGTTAAAGACACAAGTATTCTTTTCATACCACATGAGGTAAACTATGGTAGAGAGTGACAATTATGCTAGAATATGTGTGAAGTCCTTTCTCTCCCAAAATCGAAGGGAAGCCCACTAAAGAAAAAGGTGTTATGACATAGAAGACCAAGGAAATAAAGTCATGTCTAAGATCTCTCTCTATATTGAAGCTGAGATAAAGCACTAAAAAAATAGATGAGCATGGGTCTCCAAATGTGAACCACATAAGATACATATTGCAGAGGTGATGATCTGAAAAATATGTAGTTTGTCCATAGTGTGTAGACGACCCAAAAAGGGCAAGCTACAAGATGAAAGAGTGTCGTGGGACATGTCCTGAAAACTAGAGAAGATGGTGCATAGTATTTTTGGGCCGGTATCCCGAAGTGCCTTCCAAGTTAAATCAATAGTTAACCTCCCCGTAGGATGACCTGTCTAGACATAGTGATCCGAAAACTAACTCGGGGTGGGATTTAATGCAGTCCCAGATCTGCTGGAGGTCCTTATTACCTGAAGGAAAGTCCCAGCCACCATCCTCAATAATGTCTACAACCTTTGCATCCCAAGACAATCCAGTAGATGATAGAGTCTTGAAAGGAAAAAGGTCACAAAAACACTATCCATCTGGCAACCAATAATCTAACCATAAAGAAGTTAGAGAGCCATCACCAATGCAAGAGACAAACATACTCTTACATCAATCTCAACTCTGAAGAATCTTCCACCATGACCGAGAAGATATCTAAGGTAGATTGACATGACAAAATGATCAACCTCTAAGCAGTACAAAATGCACCCAAGCTGGCCAAACTAAGGATCTATCTGAAAGTAGCCTCTAAACATACTTGAGGATAGTTATTCTATTCCAAGTCTTGACCCTTTTAATCCTAAGCCCACCCACCTATAAAGGATAATAAACTGAAGCTCAAGCCACCTTTGCCCCTAAAGGGGAAATAGATGAACCTTTCCAGAGGAAGGCAGCTAACAAGCCCTCAATTTTCTTGATAATAGATTAAAGAAGGATAAACATAGTAGACTAATATATCTGGATGGAAAAGAGAACGAATTTGATTAGTTGCAAATGGCCAGCATATGTAAGAGATGTTGAGTTCCACAACCTGATCATAAAGAGAATCCATTCAACTAAAGCCATGTAGTCACTATGTTTCAGCCGGGAAGCAATCAAATGGACCCCCAAGAATCTGACTGGAAGGGAGCCCAATCTAAAACCCAAGAGATCCAAGAGAGATGCTTTCAAATCATCATCCATACTTGATAAGAAAACATGACTCTTTTTTGGGTTGATTACCAATTATGATAACATAACAAAGTCATCCAGAGCCCTCCTCGCAACTCTCATTGAATCCATGTCTACCTGACAGAATATCATAAGGTCATCAGGAAAGCATAAATGAGTAATACTTTCCTACTGACACCTTTAGTGATAATGATATCTTTGTTCCTAAGTAGCCTATCTAAGAATACCCTTCAAGCCCTCCACAACCATCACAAATAAATAAGGGAACAAAGGATCACCCTGTCGAATATCCCTAGCTGACTAAAAAAAACCATGCAGCTCTTGCTCCCCATTCATAGCCATTGAGAAATGTACAGTGGACATGCCGACCTTAATCCATCTAATCATGGAGTTAGGGACTCCAATTATTTTTAAACCTAAGAGGATGAATTCCCAATTGACTGTATCAAAAGCTTTCTTGATGTCTATTTGCAAAGCACATCTAAACATAATATCGGGTAAATAATAGTTATGCATGAGCTCATGTGTCAATAAAATGACATCTGATATCTGTCTCTCAAACACAAAAGCAGTATGAGAAAGCCCTATAACATCAAGCAGTATCAACTGCAACATGCTCACAATGACTTTAGATATGCACTTATACATCACATTACAACAAAATACAGGCCTAAAGTCATTCATAGTAAGAGGATTCTCTATTTTTGGTACCAAAGCTATCCTAGTAGCATTAACATATCTAGGTAGAGTAGAGAATTCAAAGAAATACTTCACTGCAGCAAAAAAATCACTACAAAAAATCCCTCAACTCCTTTTGAAAAACAATGAAATCACTACCAAGAATTCCCCAACTCCTTTTGAAAAATAGTGAAGTATATTCATCCGGGCTTGGTGTATTATCATCTGGTATGGAGAACAAAGCCTCCTTAATCTCATCATTTATAATAATAGTCTCTAGAGACGGTAGCATATCAGGTGAAATATAACAAAAAAAGTACCTAAAGACATCAGTTAAGGGGGTGGTCGAATGGGTAGATAGCAAGCCCTGAAAATATCTAACTACCATCTGATCTAAATCTTATTGATCTGTCACTTGAGATCATGTCTCATCAGTCAAACCATGAATCATATTCCTAACCTATCTATAAAGCAATGATCTGTGGAAGAATTTGGTATTTCTATCACCCATGTTTAGCCATTAAACCCGAGACCTCTACTTATAAAAAGCCTCTTCATCCTTACATAAATGAGCATACTATTTAGCAAGGCCCCTCTTAGCATCCATATACTCTTCATAATAAAGAGACCCATCAAGTAGAACCCGTGTTGCATCCCACTAAGCCTTCATCTCTATCACACTGCTATATACGTGGCTTGTGTGATAATGATGTAGAGACTCCAGTTTAGGCTTCAACAAATTTAATCTTCTGGTGAGCCTATACATAGGGGTACCCTCTACAGGAGTACGCCACACATCCTCAATAATTCCCAAGAAATCAACCTTGTCAGCCCAAACATTTAAGAACTTAAGGAATTTCTTCCCTTAGGAATTGATGTACCAAACTACACCACCACAACACTATGATCTGAATGCTCTTTAAGCAAGAATTCTGAATAAGTAGTAGGCCATATAGTGAACTAGGTAGAGTTGCCAAAAACCTAATCTAACTTCTCTAAAATAGTCTTTGTATCCTGCTGATTATTATGCCATGAGAATTTCAAACCTGTATAAGGAACTTTAACCAGTTCTGCATCTTGTATACATGCACCAAAATCATCCATATATCCATGCCAAACAGGATCACCCTCACACTTATTTGAAGAGCTAAAAATACATTAAAGTCACCTAATATCAACCAAGACCTATTGTGATAACCTACTGCATGCAATCTTAAATACTCTCATAGATCTTTTTAGCCAATAAGTGTATTCAAACCATAAACATAAGTCATAATGAAAACACATCCATCATGCAAATTATAAACCTCATAAGTAACTCACTGATAGGATAAGTCCAAACATGCAATATTATAAACTAAAAGATCCCAACCAACAAGAATATGACAATTAATATCAAGAGTGACATTAGATAAATAACATCATGATGTAGGATTAAATGTGGTCTTAAATATCCCTATCTTATTAGAAACAACTTTTGTTTCCAACAATCTAATTAAATGAAGATTAAATTTATTTATCCAAGCCTTAATATCCCTTTGTTTTTTTAAACCATTAAGGCCTCATATATTCCAGCTTCCTAGCATAAATATAATAAAATGGAAAAGATAGATAAATAAATAAATCACTAACCTCTAGAGCCCTTTCCTCTCTTCTCTTTACTCTTTGCTCTAGTACTTGAAGGGGAGAACTTAGTACCTAGAGACATAGCTTGGATGAGGGCTATTGAAACCAAATCATCAAATGAGGTTAGAACATCCCTTGTCGATGAGGATGTGTTAGCCTCACTAGTGCTCAATGTTGGTGCTAGCATGCTAACGATGCATCTTGGTATCTCCATCAAAGCTTGTTGGTCTTTCTCAACATGGGTAATATCATTATTAGGGTTATATGCTGATTCTAAACCATAATCTGCCATATCACCCCAGGGGCAGCCAATTGCCTCATTTCCTATCAAAACACTTTGATCCACCTCAATTTTGACCTTAAGCATCCCAGCCCCTTTACCCATTAAGGTTTTCATAACACTGTTATCTGTTAAAAGCATGGCATTAGGAGCTTTATAAACCAAAGACTTAACCAACCCTTATTAGTTGAATTTTGACCATCCACTATCACAACCTCATCCAATATTTGTCCTGCTATCTCACTAGGTCCATCAAGACCCACACTATACTCCTTGGTCGAATAGGTTACAATCCTATTCGTGCTCAAGTTCTCAACAGGAATTGTACTAGTTGTCAAAGCATCACCTTCATTGTTAAACTTAGACAAGTCAATCTTATTCAAATCATGCTTATTAATCTCACATGAATGTCCAAAGACTTGGCAAGTACTGTATATTTTTTGTTACCATTCATATTCAATATGAACTGAGATAGGCTTAGTTGATAAGCTGCAAGTAAACAAAAAAATCATCAATATCAACACATACCCTTGCGAAGTCAAGTCTAGTGCACCCTAAAGTCTACTCATCACATGAAAGAGGCCTCCTAACCATGGTTGACACCTTGCTCAAACCCTTTATTGTCCATAAAGGGAATGGTAAGCCATGTAGTCTCACTCATACTGATAACCTCTTGATTTTGTTCTTATCAAATACAATGTAAGGATTCCATTATTGTAGCACAATCGCCTTCCCTCCAAATATCCATAGCTCTTTTTTAAGAACCAAATAGACATCATCCTCAATTTTAAAATGAAATATCATGAAACCATTTTTCATCATCATGACATCCTCCAAACCTAAGATCTTTCATACTTAAAAAGCTAAAATTTTCATGGCATGATAAGGCATCTTGTAACCAAGGAAAAATCCAACAACACTTCTCTGCCATAACAAATTGCTCTCATTAACAACATCATCCAAGACATCCATAGTTTTCCCTATTTCATGTTTAGGTAATGGTTCCAAGGTACACCTTTGATGGGTACCGATGATTCAAATCTTTCCAGCCTATAAGGACAGGGCTTGTGAGGTGGCAGGGGGCTATTTAGTATTTAGTTTTGTGGTGTTTAAGGGTTGTTTTGTGGTGGTGGTGGTTTTGGGATGCTTGGTCGTGAGGTGGGCTACCTTGGCTGGGGGGTTGAAGTGATGGGTTGGGCGAGTTTTGTGAAGGGTGAAAGAGGTTGAGGGTGGTGGCAAGGAGGAGTTTTGGTCGGCAATGGTGGTGTTTGTAGTGTTTATGTTATAGTTTAGGGGTTGCGGGTTGTTATGGTTTTTTTGGCTAGAGAATGGGGATGGGATATGGGTGATGGGTTGGGGTGGTTGTCTAGAGGCTGGGGCGGGGTTCTGTAGTAGTGGATGAGTTTTGCATAGTGGTGGTGGGGTTTGCAGTGATGGTGAAGGAGGTGAAGGCAGGCTATTTTGGGGAGATAAGGCTTTTTGAAGAATATAAAATTTCAAATATGGCTCCCAAAAGGAATCAAATAATATAATCTCCACCAACCAGAATGAAGGGTATATAGAGATGAATCTTCGCTCAAATTTTGAGGCTGATCAGATGGTGGAGGGTAGTGGAACAGGGCGATGAAGGCAAAAAACCTTGATTTGTCTCCTTTTTTTTCATCAGGTTGCGTAGCTTGTGGTGGCTAGATGGGATCTGGGATTCAGATCTCCACCATTCAAATGGTAAAGGGCTTGATGTTGAACAAAATATCCAACATTGAGATAGATCCAACGATGGTCAGAGTCGGATTAGGGCGGCGAAGATGGTTGTTTAACCACCTATCTTGTTTTTCACTCTTCGCAAAAACAAACACTCTTAGTCATTATACTACTACCAATCCAGACAACAAGTCATTCAAATAGCAAATATACTAAAAGGAAAGGGGGGGTTTAAACAATAGCTTTATTATAGCATTAGAGACATTTTACTATCGATTACAACAATAAAATAATTATTTTGACCCTTAATTATGTAACATTTATCTTGAATGATAGGGGTAATTGGGTAATTGGGTCTTTTTTTAAAAATGAATAGTAAAAATGCTAAAATACATTTAGAGACAAAAAAAATATATTCCTTGCATGTAGGGGTAGTTTTGGTTTTTTAATTTTGGATGAATAGTGAGATTACTTAAGTGCCTTTAAAGTCAAAAATGAAAATTTAGGTTATTTTTGGCTTTTCAAGATAGTTTTTTTGTTGTTTGTTGTATGATTGAGGGTATTATGGTATTTTCATACAAATTGATTAATGTTTAATTTCAAAAATCTATGTGGGCAGCGCCCGCACACTTTGATCACGTGTGTGGCATTGTCCGGTGGTGTAACTTACCCTTCCATCATCTCTTTGAATACCCTGCTGCGTCTTTAAAGAATTATACAAAGTTAAAGAAGATCATATCTTCAGGTAATAAATTTGGGATCGTAGGTATTTCTAAATAATTTTGTTTTATTATTTTTGTTGTGTGTATGATATTTGTGAACCCAATACAGACAGTACAAACGACAACCAACCAACTGACTAGCCTATCTGTTCATTTATCTCATTTCATCTTGAAAATCAGCCTGAGAGAGGAATGAAATCTCCCCGCGGCCTGGTCTGCTGCATGATAATTTTATTAGCATAGCTAGCACCTCCTTCATGTTGGGTCTAGACTGTGGTGCCTCTGCAGTACATCTTATCCCAATCTTTAGTAGCTCAAACATCTCCTCTGCTTCCTCGACTAACCCAGAGCCCAGAAGCACTACTGGTATCATAGCTCTACTGAATCCATATCTCCAGCTTCCCATCACTCTTCTAGCCCATTCCAATAGACATTCTTCCCCTCCATCCACAGCTCGCCTCCCTGTTGCCAGTTCCATTGCCAATACCCCAAAACTGTACACATCACCTTTGGTGGTCGCATGCAAACTTTGACCATATTCCGGCGCAACATACCCAATAGTGCCAGCCACCGTTGTACTAACATGGCTATCCCCAACATCAACAAATCTAGCGAGGCCAAAATCTGTGACTCGTGCTCTGCCATCTTTATCTAGGAGGACATTGCTAGCCTTGACATCACGGTGCACAATAGCAAGGGAGCACTCGTGGTGAAGATATACTAATGCTTGTCCAACATCGATTGCTATGTCAATACGCCTCCTCCATGGCAGCCTCATCCTATCTGATATAACATCCTCCAAGCTTCCACCCTCCATGTACTCGTACACCAATATTTTCTCTGCACCATAAAGACACCACCCATAAAGTGCCACAAGGTTTGGGTGAGGCCAGCCGAAGCCATTTCCGGTTAGAACTTCCATTTCAGCTCTAAACTCCTTTTCACCTTCAATTCCTTCTCTTTGTAGCTTCTTAATTGCTACCTCTCTTCCATCAGGCAATACTCCCCTGTAAACTGTTCCAAATCCTCCCTTTCCGATGATTCTACTTTCTGAAAAACTGTCTGTTGCCTTCAAAATGTCAGCATGAGTGAATGCTGTTCTGTCCAAACGTATGACCTTAACTGTATCTGAAAAACATGGAGATGAACTCCCTGAACTTGATTCAAAGTCATGCTGGCGGTATTTGGTATCCTCAAAGAGGTATCTTGGTGATTCTGGTGGGCTTTTCACCAGCATGCAAACAAAAAGTGAAACCAGTCCGCAGATTAAGAAAGCCATAGTCATTGTTAACAGCACCAAAACTGCAACCCACTTTTTATTCTCCTTCTTCTTGATTTTGGGATATTCATTGGGCGGAGGATCCATCGAGTTGATGATAAAATTGGGAAGTTTCAGGAGTGGATCACCAAGGTAGGATTCTTTCTCAAATGTTGCCATCTGCCCAGTTGTTGGGACTGTACCAGAAATTAAAGGATTGTATGAGATGTTGAACTTGCTCACCTCACTCAAGTTGTTTAAGCTAACAGGAAACGTGCCTGAGAAGTTGTTGTAAGATAAATCCAGATTCTGTAAGCATTTGGTGTTCCCAATTTCATTTGGAATTTCACCTGAGAACTTGTTTTTGGTGAGGTTTAGGACTACAAGTGGCAATTTTCCAATCTGGGGAGGGAGCCTACCATTGAGCTCATTGAAACCCAAATGCAACATACTGAAACTCTGCATCTTACCAATATCTCCTGGGACCTCTCCAGAAAGCTGGTTGCCGCTCAATTGAAGATAACCTGAGATTTGAAACGTACGGACAGTAGATCCTGCAGCGCATACAGGGAAAAGGCCAACCCCTTTAAGCAACCTATCCCATATGCTCCTGCATGTCTTCCGATTTAGGATTGTGTATACAAAACTGAATGGGGGATAATCTGCAGGAATCCACCTCTTCATTGTCAAACACTCACCAGAGCCAGCAATGATGCCTTCATCCTGCTTGTTTGATTCAAATGTTGGTGTGGGGTCCCTTCCAACATTCATCAATTCATGTGGAATACTGCCAGAGAGCTGGTTGTTGGCAAGGTTCAACCACAACAAACTACTGCAGTTTCCCAATTCAGGTGGAATTTCACCTGTCAACTTATTGTTTGCAAGCATTAACCACAAGAGCGACCTCAACTTTCCAAGAGAAGATGGTATTTGACCAGTTAGGTTGTTGAAGGAGAGATCGAGAGCTTGCAAGTTTTGAAAATTTCCGTACTCTTGTGGAATAGTGATGTTAAATCGATTATACGCTAGGATCAAGAACTTCAAGCTGTGCATTTCAGAGATTTCAACAGGCAATGGACCCGTGAAGTTGTTGTTGCTCAGGTCTAATCGAACAAGATTAGCTAGTTTGAGGATGCCTGAAGAATATAAGCCACCGGTATATGAATTCCCATGTAACACTAGAAACTTCAGCTGTGTGAATCTCCCCATTATCTTTTGTATGTCACCCCCAAAATTGTTTCTGCTCAAATCCAAAAAGACCAAGTTACGCAAGTTCAAAAGAGACTCTGGTATGGTGGGAGAAAATGTGTTGTTCCCCAGGAACAAACCTTTAAGACTTGAAATCAAGCCTATCTCTGATGGAATTTGTCCATTGAAATTGTTTCCCCACAGATTCAAAATATCCAAATTTCTGCAATTTGATACGTTGCTTGGTACCTTACCGGTGAAATTGTTTCCTGACAAGTCCAATACTTGCAGGCTACAATTATTCTTAGAAAAGAATGACTCTGAAACTTCTCCGCTGAGATAATTCTCAGATACAGAGAACTCCTTGAGCCTCGAAAAACCTTTCCATATTTCCCCACTGAAAAAGTTCGTGCTTAAATCAAGGAACTGCAATTTCAAACAGCCATCAAAGACGTTGTCAATCCTACCACTGAATTTATTCGCTGAAACATTTGCCACAACTAAGTTACTACAAATTTCTGGAAAGCTGAACTGAATTCCCCCAAAAATCCTATTCATAGACAAGTCAAGGGTCTCCAATTTAGACAAGCCAGTCAAGTTGAGTTCACCCTCAAGGATGTTATGTGAGAGGTTGAGATAAACAAGATTCTGACAGTTGCTCAAATCACTAGGAACAGCACCAGTAAAAGTGTTTCGAGAAAGATCAAGGTAAGTGAGTGCCGTCAGAGACGAGAAGTTGTTATAAAGATCTCCAGAGATGTTACTGGCAGTGAAGTTAATGGCACTAACTCTTGAACCATCATGTGTGCATAGGATTCCAGACCAGTTGCAGGGATTTGAGCTCTGCCGGTTCCACTGAGAGTACTGTCCTCTGTTTACTTGGTTACGTTCTTCGAGGAATGATTTCAGGTCTAGAAGGACTTGTCTATCCGTCTCAAGAGAATCTCCAGCCACAACCACTGAACCTGCAATTAATTTGCAGGACAAGAACATTCTAGTCAAGTCAACACCATCTTAATTCCTTGAATATGAATCATTCTTGGGGGTTGCAAATACTCACAACGTTAAAATCCTGAAGAAATCCTATGCATATGCACGTGTACAGTGCATGTAAAACTCTTAGGAAAGCTTTTTGAACACCATGAAAGAATATTAAACACCAACAAATTAATTATTAATAATTAATGATGTTAGAGAAATGTGATGGACTCATGTCTGAACACTCGTACTATCAATCAAAGAAATGATACAGGCATAAAGGAATACTATCATCATCTAATCCTAGAAATTAGAATAAACCAAGAAAGGAATCTGAGCAAATTTTTTAATTAGAACGTACCTGTAATCAAGATTAAGAGCACGAATACTACAACCTGCCAAAAATTATCAGTTTTTTCTTCTTCTTTCATGATTAGTCCTGCTAACTTTTTCTTTTTTATACCTTCAGCTTCATAAAAGATGGAGTTTTGATAACTTCCTTACAGCCCCATTTAGAAAAAAATACAGCCTATTTGAAAATGGTTGAAGTTATCCAAACTATATTAGTCTTGGTTGAAGCAGAGGACCTGCAAGCTGCAGTTAGACCAAACCCAACATGGAAGAAATGATTGCCATACTTTTATGTATATTCTATTTGTTTGTATTTTTTTTCTTAAATAACAACTATTATACTATACCATAGCAAGAGGGATTGATTATATCAAGAGAGTAATTAATAATCAATTTTAAGTAATGATATTCTCTCCTACTTTTTGTATGTGCTCTGGATGGGAGAACGAAAAGGCATAGAAGCAACTATGGGCAGGTAAGCCGCCCCTGTTGACCTGAAAATGTATATTGGCCGCCGTTTGACGACTCGCTCAAAGAAAATTAAGGGGAAACACACAGATTAGATTATGCTTGTCAATGATTCTTCGATTTGTTTCTAGAAATCAAAGTTTTCGCCCTTTTGGTAAAAGTTTGAACGAGGAAAACTTGATATTGAATATGATTAATGAGTGCATGAAGACAATGGTACACAAACAAATATATGATGATGTAGCTTTAGAATTTAGCATATAATAATACTAGACGGTACCGCCTGGGTTCGTAAACAATCATGTTCAGGTGTACAAGCATGTCTTATAAAATGAAGAAAAATTTGCAACGCCGGTTATAGATATAATATAACTACATCAGACAAATTAATTTTATTTTAATTAGATAATAACAAAAATAGATATTAATAATTTTTCATTTCTTTTTATTTTTTATTTTATATATATGGTTAAAAAAATTGCACCGCCAGTTATAAATATAATATAACTAGATAAAATAAATTAATTTTATTTTAATTAAATAATAACAAAAATAGATAACAATAAATTTTCATTTCCTTTGATTTTTTTTTATTTTATATATATAGTTTTTTGATGTACTACCTAGTTCGCGGTTGGTGGTTCCTAGCAACTTGAAATTAAAACCTTCCTATAGATAAATTAGAGTGCTAAACATAATTGAAAAATGAATGATAACAGTATTTATTATAAGTCAAGTTCTTCAAAGATTAACTCCTAGTGTACCCTATCTAAGGTGAGTTGCATTGTTGATTGATTGCTAATCTAAGTTATGTTTTTATCTGTTAGTCTCATATAAGACTCAAGGCAAAACTTCCTCTATGATGAAATCTTTATTTTATCAGGTTAAATCATAATTGTTTCAAGGCTTAAATTTTAGTATCGCATTTATTTTCTAGATACAATTGATTCCTAACAAATTAATTGTTATGGGATTTTTAGTATTTTAGTCAAATCCTAATGGATAATCATAAACTAGTTATAATATTCATTTTATATTTTTTTCAAAACATGCTGAAAATACAATTTTGTTTTTTAAAAAAATATGTATGAAAAAACTTTTAAAATTTGGCCGTATGCAATAAAAACATTTGGTTAATTAATTTTTTTAATCTTTTTTATTTATTTTTTTTCGTTTTTTAACCATCTATTTAACACATGATAAAAAAAATAAAAAGAAAATGCAGCACACACACTCTTTTTTACTATATGTTTTTTACTCACACACCCCACAATTACATATTTATAAAAAATCAAAAATCAAAATTTAAAAATAAATAAAACACACATCAAACTTCTAGAATTTGCAAAATAAACCTCCTAAAATTCAGAAAATGATCTAAAGAAGTTGTTGGAACATGGGAACCACACTGAAAGCTTCTAGCACTGCAGGAAAAGTGGCAATGCATGGATCTCACGCGCCACCGTCACTGGCAGCGCGTGAGCCCACACATTGTCACCGGTTAAGCGAAAATATAGGTGGATCAAGAATGTCTTTTTCTTCTCTTTCTTCCTGCATTAACGGTGAGTGTCACCGCTACATGCAAAAGCGCAAAATCAAACAAGATAGTTTATTTTATTTTATTTTTCTTTTTTCAGATCTGTTCTTGATTTCCCTTTCTTCTTTTCCTTTGCAAACAATCAATGGGTCTATTATGAAGAAGCCACTAACAGTGGTTGCTGGGAGGAGGTGATGGTGTCGATCGTGATAGGAAAAAAAAGAGATTTTGCTATCATTTGTGATGTTAAGGAGAGAGGGGAAAAGTTGTTGGATTGGTTTTGGGGTTGTTTTAAGGGTTGTTGAAAGATGGATTTATGGTTGTTTTTCGCTGGATATATGGAAAAAATTACTAGCAGTATTGTCTTTTGAAAGTAACCATGCGAGGAGGACAAGATGTGAAGCTAAGTTTCAGTTGTGTTTGGACTGGTGGTGTGGAGAGGGTGGTCACTAGCATTGTGGTAGTTGGCCGATGGTTGAAAGAAAGAGTTAGAAGAGGTGAAAGGGTCTCTTTTACTACTATAGTGAGGAGACATTAGTTGTGAAAAGGGATGTCGATTGGATGTTGGACTCACGACTAGCGTTGGTGGTTTATAACGGTGGGAGGTTGACCAGCAGTTGATATTAATGGTAAAGGTTTGGACCGTGTAAGAAGGGAAAGATAGATGAGGGGTTTTTGGTTTGTGTGTGCCTTTTAGGGGGAAAGAGGTTGTGGGTGGTTTTGGTGTACATGTCTCAAAAGGAAGAAAATGGGAAATGTGGTAACTAGGTGGCTACGCAAGGGAAGGAATGGAGCTGTGACTCTTGGGTTTAAGTGGTTGTCTTGAGAGTGTTATTTAGGATAGTGGAGATGGTGCTTGGTCGCGGTGACAATGACTGGTGATTGTGAGGGAGAGAAGGTGTGTGGTAGCCGATGATAAGGAAGAGAAAATGAGAGTGAAAAATAATAGGTTTTTTGGTCTTCCTAATAGTTAGGTTTAAGTTTTTTAGGGCTAGGATTTTTTTTTGTTCCTAACAGCTAGGTTTAGGTTTTTAAGGGGCCAAGGTTTTTTTGTGTTGGAGATTTGGAGAGAAAAGTATAGGATAAATGGTTTTTTCTTTTCTTTTTTTGGCTTCCTCCCCTTTTTGTGTGAGATAACCACCTATTTATAAGCAAATTGATTTGTCTTTTTTCTCCCCATTTCTTGGTTCCAAAAACATTTTGGTCCCTCATTTTCTTCCTTTGCATTTTGGTCCTTTTTTCCAAATGCTTTTTTATTTTTCTTATTTTTTTGGATTTTGATTTTTTGAAAAAGGCAAAGTCAAAGTCAACTCGATGAGAAAGATCAATGATTTTGAAAATGGCACGTTAAAAGTTGAACGTGTTGAGAAGAAATTTTAATTTTAAATTCTTTTGAGAAGACGTTGAAAATGTTAAAAATGACGCAAATACGCCAAGAACATCTTTTTTATTATTATTTTTGTATTTTGATAATACTTAGAAAAAATAAGGGGTTAAAAATTAGGTTATGATAGTTGCTCCTTTTCTTTATAATGTTTACGATAGAAAGTCTCATGGGAGACTTTAGATATTAGGCTTGTAAGGAAAAAATAATAAAAGAATATGGATTTACCAAATCAGGAAGTGATTAATCCTTCCAAAATTTTTCATACTCATAGATATGTCGTAGATTGACAAATCTTTAACGAAAGTTTAAGAAGCGAGGGTTAGAAAGTGCACTAAAAAAGAAAATAGATTAGGCTTACAGGTGCACTGTTTGATATGTGAGAGCTAGAAAGAGCACTAAGAAACGAAATAGATATGGCTTGATTGACTATCTTGTATATGAGGGCTAGAAAGCGTATACAAAAAAATAGATAGGGCTTGCTAAACTATCTAGTTGTGAAGGCTAGAAAGTGCACTTAGAAAGGATATAGATAGGGTTTGCTAGCATATTATCCTGTATGTGATGGCTGGAAAGCGTACTTCGAAGAAAATAGATAGGACTTGTTGGTTTACTATCTGGTTATAAGGGTTAGAAAGCAAACTCAGAAAAGAAATAAATAGGACTTGCTAGCGCACCATCTGGTTGTGAGGGCTAGAAAACACACTGAGAAGAAATAGATATGGACAAAAAGTACATCATCTGATGGTTGAAGGTTAGAAAGCGCATTCGAAAGAAAATGAATAGGGTAAGAAAACACATTCAGAAGGAGAGAGATTGTGCTAGAAAGTGCATTATCTAATAGTTGAGGGCTAGAAAGCACACTCAAAAGAAAATAGATAGGGCTAGAAAACGCACTACCTAGTATGCGAGGGCTAGAAAGTGCACTTAGAAAAAAATATATATGGTTAGAAAACACATTATCTTATGGTTGAAGGCTAGAAGACGCACTAAAAATATAATGCTTGAAATTACCTTGTGTTGTAACAGGGACATCATACCAACATGGTGCGTAAGGAAATCTGTTTCGCGATTCACACTTTTTGAAAAGAACTATATATTCGCATGTTATGGGTGATATGAGTTATGTATGAACAGACGTGTTAATCGCTCAATTAGTCGTCCGACCCCTTTTGTAAAGACTTGTAATGAAAAATTAAAATAGAACACAAATGTGTATGTGCGAACATGTAGATATGATGTGTATGAATATATGTATGTGGTATTCTTCTTATGAGGATGTTATGTTGTGAAAATACATGAGGTTAGGATAACGAAAGTACTAATTGTGTAACTTGTTGTTCAGCCCTTTTGTATGAACTTATGATGATAACGAGACTAGAACAGGAATGTGAATTTATGAGTATGTTAATATGATGTAATGTAAACTTATGAGTATGAAAATATAATAGTATGGGCATATGTATTGAGAATCCATTTTATGGGAATATTGATTTACATTATCCTATATGGATTGCGCCTTGTTAATGAATGGAATGCAATTATAAATCTGCAGAATGATATGGTGAAAAAATCCAAAACCTGACAACTTATATAAAAAAAAATTCATCGATTTTGGCTTTGAAAAAGCCGGGTTGTTGCACAACATTTCTAATATGCTAGGTGATGTGCTTTAATAGTGGCAGTGTATGGTTCCATGCACTAGCAGTAGTGGTGGCGCATGACTACATGCACCAGTACTGCCCAAATTGACATCACTATTCCAACCAATTTCTAATTCTCCTAGGCAATACCACCAGCTTCTAACATGAACTACATACACCAGCACTGCCCAAATGTTTTTAACCTTAAATGAATATTTTATTATTTTTGAATAATTTTTAAAGCATTATTAATTTGTTGTCGATGATTATCATGAATATTTAAAGTGTTGAGGTCCACATCGTTACGTGGCAACCCCAAGGGTTTGCTACCACTAAGGATTTATTTTTAAGGTGGACTAAGGATGGAAATCAATACCCTACAATGAGATTGGAAGGATCGAGATTGATTTTTTTTTTATCTAATACATAATGTTTTGGTCTCGGTGTGAAATATGATGTATGTTGATGTTTTTTTAAATTGTTATATTTTATACGGATATTGTTTTTTATTTATTTTGTTGTGTGATGATGGTGTTTTTTATTTGTTATGTTGATGTTTGTTTTGAATTGTTATGTTGTGTGTGGATGTTGTTGATTTATTATGTTGATATTGTTTCTTATTTGTGATGTCATATATTGATTTTTTATTTATTTGTTATGTTGCGTGAATTGCGTGGTTTTGTCACGTATTAATGATTTTATTGTTAATCGATCCTACATATGAAAAATATACCATCACCGGGAAGTGTCATAAGGTGTGATTAGTATAAAATAAAATCACTTAATACATTACATTATTTTATTTAAATCATTTCCAAGATTGTTTTCCTCGTAAATTTATCACGTATTAATGATTATATTACTCAAATGTATTGTCACTTATTAGTGTTATAGATTGTGATTAATAAATAATAAAATCACTTAATATGTTAAATTATTATATTTAAAATATTTTCAAGAGCATTTTTTTCTAGCGATTTTTTCATGTATTAATAATTTTATTGTTCACCAATCCTTCCTATGACAAATGTACTATCTATAAGCAGTGTCATAAAAGTAATAACATGCGAACGTGTTTTCAACAAATGAAGGAAAGAAAATGAAAAGGCATCAAAACACATAAATTCCAATATATGTAAGTGAATGGTAAAATAGATCGAACAAAAAAAAGTAGTTGTCAAAAGAAAAACATTACATTACATGTACGTGGAATAGGCAATGAGTGAGGTCCTAATATGAAATGGCAAAGCTATTATTGAGATCAACCTTGTCTATATTAACAGAGAGAAAAATGAAAAAGAAGATAATTAGGAAAGAAATAATGCAAAAGTCCATGAGAATATATCTAATTTTTTAAACAAAGGAAAAGCTAAAAAAGTTAAAATAAAGAGTAATGGAAATGGGATTTATAAAATAAATTAAAAAAAATATAGGAAAGAAAGCAACACTTAAAGTGACAAATACAACAAAATAAACAAAAAAGGAAAATAAAAAGGAATTAAAGTAACCATATACATGTATGACCTTGGACAATTTTAGCAGCTAAAGAGGTAGAGAATCACAAAAAAAAAAAACCTAAACAACAAGGAAGGGGAAAGCCATAATTAACTTAACATTCTAACAACAAAGAAAAATTATTGGTAGCTAAGGTTGAAAAGGACAAAAATAAAGGATTTTATAAAATAAAAGTGAAAAAAAATATTTTTTTCTTTTATGAAGAGCAAAAGAGTTCGTGATGCAAATCTCATGGTCACACAACTCTCAACAAAGATGATAACTTCCTCAAGAAAGCCGAATAATCAGGTTTGGTTGAACCTTGACCCATAATTAACCTGTAACTAAAAAACAAAGATATTATATGATTGCGAATGACACTACAAGGTAAGTTATGCCTTGATAAGTTGGATTTACTCTGTCCCATCAAAGAAAAAGAAGTTTACTTATGCAAAATTAAATTTCATTAATGTCTAAAGGTTGCCCAAACTTACAGCAAAAGAAAACATAATATAGTCATAATATAATAACCCTAATGGTCCCATATAGAGTTGCAAACTAATGGGTCTTAACTAAAACTCAGCTAAGCACAAGCTTAATGCCTTAAACAAGCCTGAACATTGATTTTGGAAACCCAACAACAATAAAAACCCTAAAACTGAGATATAATTATCCCAAATATTAATTAAAACAATAAATAAATCTCAAGGAATATTTAGATTAATACAAGTTATCAAAATAGCCCCAAAATTGCATCTCCTTGAATTGGATCCCTTGTAGTTGATTCTAAGACTTCTAGAAGAAAGAGTGTCTCTTTGTGTCATTCATTAATCATCTTTCCTTTCCTGAAAGATGTTGTCTTGAATGCTGAAGCTTCTTTTCTTTTCCATATATTATTTAAAATATGAAAGAAAGTGGTTGAAATATCTTCTTTAAGTAGTCTCTCATAATCTCCTATATGAATAAGAAAATCCTGTAAAATAAGGAAAAGAAAAACAAAAGAATCCCAAGCCTCCTTGGCACCACATATATTCCATAATAGATATGAGATTCTTGCAAACTATGGATAATAGTTGTTGCCATAAATGTCTCCTTATTTGACATGGAATCCATGTAAAATAGGTAAGCCAATATCTACCACACATGTTTCCAAGACAATTAAAGAATCCTTGTATTGACTAGAATCCATAATACATAAGAAAACAACGTTTCTTTAATTTTCGCACATTCCTAGCAGATTTCAGTCCTAATTTCAAACATGTTGTTCTCTCTAGTCTAGATGAATTAGCAGGCCTACCATATATTCACGGAAAGGTGAGGATGCCTATTTTTCAATCCAATTGGAATATTAGCATAATTCCTTATGTATCTATAGATATAGTCTAGAAAGTAGAATAAGGTCCAGATAGACAAATTTAACAAGATTCGTCCAGTAAATTCAACCCTCTAAAACAATCCATTACCAAACTCCGATTTACCTAAACTTTTAACCCAATTTTCATCTCGATCTAGTTATCTAATTGAAAGTTATGCTCAATAATAGAAATTTTTACACCAAAATCTGAATCTGGCTTTTTTTGAATCGAATCAGTTTGAATGCAAAATAAATTATCAAGTTTGATTCTTAACCCATTAAAGTGAGGAGAATAAGACAAAAATGTGTTTAGCTAGAATTTATTTTTGCTTGCTGCTGCACTTGTTTTCACTTTGAAAAGCTTCATGTTGAATTTTAAATGAATAAAAAAATTATTGGATACTAAATTTCAAATAAAAAATCTAAATCTTTCCTTTTTAAGGGAAGAGTTTTAAACTTTTGTAATTATAACTACATTATAATGGTTGATCCTACTCTCTCAACAAGGATCTAAAAAACTTTAAATGAATAGATATTGTCTATTGTAATTGTTTGATAAAGTACCTTGTAAAAAATGATTATCCTCTCAAAGATCATATAAGTTTTTAGAAAATGAGTCATCATGTTCTTACTTAGAGGCTGAAGCAATAAACAATTGAAAATAAAGCAAAGCCAACCAATAAACACAATACAAAGACATAGGAAAGAAGAAAACGACTAGAAAAATAATAGAAAAACAATTGAACAAAGTGAAGCACAATATAATAACAAAGAAGATGGATATTGTAATATAAAATAAGGGTTGATTGGTTAACAAACTCCAATAAAATCAATTAAAAAAACCAAAAGAGACAAACCTATACAAGCACCACAGGAAACAAAAGGCAAGGATAAATTGAGAAACATAAAACAAAACCAAAACACATATAAATAAGGTAAAAGCATAAATCAAGATAAAGGAAGAAAAACAAAATAGTGTAGCAAAAAAGCATTAACCAAAATTAAGCAAAGAAGAAAATGAATTGAAAATAAAAGATTCTTAATGATCAAATCTAGTAGTAGTAATTAAAATATTTTCAGAAAGTTTTTTATGTCATTATTGTAACAAAAGCTTGAAAGTGCAAGAAAAGAAATCTTTTTTAAAAAAAGGGAGTAAATTGAAGGAAGAAACCACCTAAAAAGTTAAAGAAATGGAGATTGACACTTAAATTAAACAAAAAAAATGATATTCACCCTTTTGTATAGCATATTCTTTTACTAGTTGATGCTAGATTATATAGGATCTCTTATTAGACCAATTAGTAAATTTGATTTCACATGGTTATAAAGTTTCATTGAATAAAATAATGAATTTTTTTACAAATATTTAAGTGATCAAATTATCTTAAGACATATAATTAAGGAACACATTGGGTGCATATGTATACAATAAAAAATCTAGAATGTTACTAAATTCTCTTGATTCTCAAGTTAGGATTTTGTAGGGTAGGTGTATGATGCCTCATTCCAAGTTATCATATAGAAAACATTAAACATAAATTGGCTTAAATACTTTTCTATTATTAGTGATTGTGCATTAAACTGGATAGTAGAAGAAAAATTCAAATAGAAAAGGCAATGGATACGCATGGTGAGATTAAGATCCAAACCCAAATTCAAACGCAAAATAACTATCTAAATAGTTTTTTGATACTCATTGGATATTCATAACTCGAAAATAGATGTTATAATTTCTAACTATTTAGTAGATAATTAACTTGGTATATATGTATTTTTTCAACAAAAAAAAAAACAAATAAAATGCACATACACAAGTCAAA
>Ga0307507_10005770_pt1 | contig 19902 bp, 14 predicted proteins | sample 7_EM_MG_FD_207223 | JGI IMG/M metagenome (GOLD analysis project Ga0307507, IMG submission 207223) | Populus trichocarpa ectomycorrhiza microbial communities from riparian zone in the Pacific Northwest, United States - 7_EM | ecosystem: Host-associated > Plants > Roots > Unclassified | place...
AAAAGGCTAATCACGTGAACCTGTAAAAAAGATCTAGGATTATGGGCCTCCTAGCTCGGATCCTCTTGCCTAGGCTTTGTATTTTTTTCTTTTTATAATGAGCGGATGACACTTCGTTCACCATTTATTTTTTTTAAAAAATAGCAGACGATAGGTTGTTTTCTGTGACATGCACTCTTTCGTTTTGTTTTAGAATCCAATCACCACACAAAGATGCTTGAAAAATTAAGGAAGATGGTTTTTGGATCAAAAGATCTATTTTGACCCAAAACACCATAGAGATCTAAATAAATCTATTTATGACATTAAATAATTCAAAAAATAGGTTGATAAACAAAAATCAACCCAAATTAACAAAACTTTTCAAGTCTAAATCTATCAATTTCAGGCAAGGTTAATGTCATAGAACAACATAATAGAACATCTCTTACTATATAGAAAACTATGACATTAATCAATATTTTTTTTATGGTTGAAATCAGAGTCAATCGATTACTTTCTCTCTCATAGTCGTTTTCTTATGAGTTTCTTTTTTATTTTTAACTCTAAGTACTGAAAAATATAGAAGATAAATTATTGAATCAAAATGAAAATTATTGTTAATATGGGGTTAATTATATATTTTCTATGTGTTTTATATTTTGGTTCATTATCTTTTGATTTTATATTATTACTGTAATTTCAAGCTTAATTTTTTCTAATTAGATTATAAAATGGCTTGATCGAAAGAATAAAATGCTAAAAAATAAGAAAAAGTCAATTGCTTTAATATTTATATAAAAAACAAAATTAAAAAATGCACGTCTTTTAATTTTAATATAATTGACAAATAAAACAATGAGAGAAAAGGTGAAGTGGTAAAATAAGAGGCTTTTAGAGTCTCCTTGTTGTTTTATATAGGGTTTCGTAGATCTTTTCATTATTAGAGATTTATATATTTTGAGTTGGCATTAAGAAAAGATTAAAAAGTTGCATAGGGATTCAATTAATTAATTTTAAAGTAGAGAGAGTCAATTAATCAAAAGACATCAAGTAGAGGGATGGTGTGTAATGAACCCCTAAAAAGTTCCCATTTCCTCATTTTTCATTTTAAATTAAAAAGCAGGGGTCCTTCTAACCTCTCTGCTCTCATGTTTGGGCGGAAATAATGACAGCTTCCAATCTTATGCTCTCTGCCCTCCGTCGTTCTCGTCCTCTCTCTACTCTCTCTCGTCTCCTCGCAAACCCTAATCCTAACCCTAACTATAACTCGCTCGCTTCACAACCAGCAATACCATCTCGCAACTCACTCGCCTCTTTTCATTTCCCCTCCTGTCAATCCTTCTCGACTCGTACAGATGACGACTCCGATTTTTTGGCTTCTGAGTCACCTACCGCGTCAGAACCTATCAATTTTGAACTCGATACTGTAACGGAGGGAGTGGTCAATGGTAGTAATGTTTTTGAAGAGTCGATTTTTCCGGTTGGTGCGTTGCTTGAGTCGTGTCATGATCTCACTGGCCTCCCTTGGTAACTCGGTTTATTTAACTCAGCTGAATTTTGGTTTAATTTGATCTTTTAAGAAAGAAGAATCTGTGATTAATTTTGCAGGTGGATAATCATTGCTTCATCAACATTGGCAATGAGAATGACGTTGTTTCCTTTACTCGTTTTGCAAATGTACAAGATAAAGCAAATCTCACTGTGTTTTCCTAAATGTATGGGTTCTTTTTTTCTCTTTATATACTCCCAAGTAGTAGTGTAGTATTAATTTTAGTATCAGAGGCTTGACCTGCAATATTCATTTCTCATAGTGCCCCCTCTATTGCCACCACCTCTATCAGGAAGGAGCTATTGGGAACAAATTACAATTTTTAGAAAGGAAAGACGAGCGATTTGCTGCCCCCCATTTTCATGGTTTCTCGCATACCTTTCTGTACAGGTAAAGCAACTTTATCTTTTTGGACTTATTGGATTTGTCAAGGACCAGTACATAGTCAATCTTAAGAAATGAGAAATTTTGATGAAATGCTTGAATAACTTTTTACGTTTTTTTTTTGTTCAATAATTTATGAACCCCCCCCCCCCCCCCCCATTTTTCCACTAAATTTAAATTATGGCAGAATTAATAATGCATAGTTAGGTGAATTGTTTTCTAGTTATTAATTTTGCCTTTTCTCTCAATTTATCTGCAGTTCCCTTGCTTTCTCTTGTGGATGACCAGTATTCGAAGAATGTCTTTGAATAATCATCCTGGGTTTGATTGTGTAAGGAAACGACGTTCTTAGATAGTTTATTATTTTACATGGATGTTGGTGAACATTATTATTTATAGTAAGGTTATCAGATGTTTGCTGGACTGTGGTTTGTTAATTCAATTGTGAAGTCAATGTTGGACTATTGGTTCTATATATTATAACTTTTCTATCTTGTTTTGTTGTAATGTTACTTAAGAGGAAAAAAATGGAATCGATGAAATCTCAATGAACTTAAAGGAATGAATTTTTTTCCCGATGAAATCTCAATGAACTCTTAACTTAAGAAAAAAAGGAATGAATTTTATGGTGTGGTATCCATAGTTTGTCAAACAAGTCTACCATAATGATGTGATCAAAGTGGATGTATAAACTAGTTTGTTAGAAAAGGTCATTGTGAAATTATTAAAAAAATGTATGAGTTATTCTGTTGGTGTATCACAAGTTACTTCATGCAAAGTGCTGCAGGAAGAGTTGTTTATGATTTCTCCTTCCAAGATCTTTCTCTGTAAGCACATCATTCTGAAAATACTAAAATTGAAACTGAAAATGGAAAACTAAGCTGTCCAATTTTATGTGCCCCTTAAGTGAAAGTTTTTGCTTGTTTCTTTATGTCAGCTGAATTTTTTTTCTGCCAGCGTAGTTATAGCATTAACTGTCTGCTTTTGTTGTGGTGGGAGTGTGGGACATATATTTATTTATATACTCTCACATTTGTAATGTTCATTCCCATTTTTTTTACATCCATTCCTTTCCTCATAATGGTGCAGTAGCAATACATTTTTCAGACGGTCAATTTTCTACCAATTAATTATTGTTGGACTTTGTCTTGATTTTTTCCTTGCATATGAAGTAAATTCATTACTCATGGGCTCTCAAAATTTTTGTCATCAAATTAAAGTTAGGATTTTCAATCAGTGGAGAAAGCTTGCTCTAAATAAGGTTTGAATTATTTCATACTTTAATTTGTTTTGGTCTGATGTTTATTTGTCGTTTTTTTCCCCAGTATTAGCATGATTTTTATCCTTGTTTTGTATATTTGTGGTGTTGTATGGATCTTTAATCATGAAGTATGCATTAAAACTGGTAACTGCATTGTAATTACCTAGTCCATTTAGTAAATTTGTTGTGAAATTCTTTGGTTGTTAATTACAGGGTGGCACTCTATGGTTTCAAAATTTGACTGAATTTCCTCATGGTGGTTTAGCCTTCATCTTTCCACTCCTTGTTGCAGGCTTGCACTATGTTAATGTTCAGGTATTTGGCTCCATACAATCTCATTTATGATTTAAACTTTTTGTTTATAATCAAAATTATGATTGAACTTCAAATAAGTATATGATAAGATCTCTCTAGGTTTTCTTACCTTGTCAGGTTAAGTTGACTTTGCACTTGGGTTGGTTGGTGTTTGACTTCTTTTGTGATCTCTAAAATGCTAGTTGCCAACTCTATGTCATGCCAATAGCTTGGGAATATAATTGGATGAACAAAAGTATATATAATACCATTGTTGCTCTAATACTAGTTGTCTACATGGTGTAATAATGCAGAAACTATGATAAGCACTTTACTTAGTTACATGTATTATGGCTATTCTTTGAAGTCATTTATACTATAGATATTGCTTTGGTCATATTTTTACCTAGTTTAGAACCTCACAAGATGCTACATCAAGATTGAAATATGTCCATTAAGTTAATATGGCACTCTAAAACATGCCATAGATACACTTCATAGAATGCATCTCTTTATGACTTCCAAATAATAACTTTCCGTGTTGTATTAACATGAATTAGTGCTAGCTAGAAATGGTTTAATGAGGTGAATGAAGTTACATTCCTTGTTGACATAGTTTAGAGGCAACAATAGCTATAGATCAGAAAATATCAGGCTGGAAACAAGTGGAAAGGAGTTGGAACTGATATTGAAGCTTAAGGTTTATAGTAAACATCTAGTTTCTGAATTTTAATTGATGGCTAAAATAAAACATAAAACATATATAAAATAAATAATTAATAGCTCTGCATAATTCTCATAGACTTGAAAAAAACTATGTTAATCCCCTCGGGTTATAAAAACTCTTCTTGCCTTGATCTCGTGGATGTCTAATCAAAACTTACCATCTTATTTTCTTTTGTTGCCTCAAGTATATGACAATACTTTATTAGCCTTAGTTCACCCATGATAAATCTAACATAATGAGCTTATACTCGTGATTTGTTCTTCTCTTGATTTGTTTAATAGTAGATTGTATGGCACGAAGTTGCCTCATCTAGTTTTTCCCACTGTATAATTTGTGTTGTTGAACTTTATCTTCAAGAACACATCATTATAGTCTTAGTTCACCTATGATAAATCTTACATAATGAACTTGTGCTTGTGATTTGTTCTTCTCTTGATCTGTTGAATAGTATATTGTATGGTACAAAGTTGCCTCATCTAGCTAAGTTTGCCCTTTGTTTTGGACATGAATTGGAACTATGGCTTCTTTCTCCACAAGTAAAATATCGAATATAAGCTGCTGCAAGCCTTAGAAACATTAGGAACAAAACTGTTTGCTGCCCCAAATCTTACTGAAGCTTTTCCTTTTTTGCTCCTTTCAACAGTGCTATGCTTCCTCCACTAGTTTGGTTGAGTACAGAGGTCTCCTGACCGTTTCAGTGTCAATTTCATTATGTTCAATATTCCGAACAGCTCTGGTCCCCCTTTGTGCAACATTGATTCTTCTAGATAGAGGCCTCATACCATATCCACAATTTTCAGCCATTAAAGCATGTCGGTGAGCATCTTCAAGATTAAATAATCATCCCACTTGATACTCATCTTTAACATATTGATTCAATCATGCAAGATATGGAGATGTCATCTGGTTATTAGTTTCATTCAACCGAACATGAATTGAAAGTGGTTAATTCAACTTCACCAATATATACTTTTTTTGACCTACCTTTTTATTTTAATGAAAGGAACTTCTCATACATCTCCATTACCAATCATCATATTTGCTTCTGCATATTTGCTTTCATTTGTTCCATAGTGCCAATTTTCAGTTTTTCTTGTCATACATATGCTCTTCAACTCTCTTCCACAATTAAAGTGTAGTGTCCTACTTAAGGTTAATAGGCAAAACTTTCTTGTTTTCCACCATGGGTTACCACTCAAAATAATTTTCCGCACCAACTTCCCAATCAAAATAGTCTTTCCTATGCATCATCCGATGAAAATAAGCAACTTTGATTTTAATGCAAGGTTATGCACCTATCACTTTTCTGATCTACCTCGTATAGCACTACTCACGTGTACATCATCATAAAAGGGGTTTCCATCTTCTCCATGGCCAATTTCATCCATAGACCACCGCCTGTTGGCAAGTTTAATGGCTTGTGGTCACCTTTTGGAATCTTTATTTGGGCTTTGTGCTGCAAAGTGTAAATGGTCCATGAAAAAAATTCAAGCATAAGTTGCATCTTAGTCAAACATTTTTGTTGACCTTGATTTCCTCCTTGCTCTTTACTATGTTCAACCTGATTAGCCATGTTACCAAATTTGACATGGTTTAGAGGGAAAAATAGCAATGCATCTGCAGATATAAGTCTGCAAACAAGTAAAAAGAAGTTGGAAGTGATATTGTAACTTAAGAGGTGTTTTTTTTTTGAGTAAAATATTTTTCAGGCAAAAACTTTATAGACCACCACCTCCACCATTTTACTACCAACACCATCACCACCATTGCAATGATCGCCACCACCTTATAGCCCATCATCACTCCACCTCCGTTCCATTATAGCTACCACATTTTTAATGTCATTACTTGCCAATTATTGGAAATAAGTTCCATGTAAACCATTTTACCGTAAAGGTTTTGGTGGGGACATTAGACCCAAGACATTGTTTACGCACTCGTATGATTTTAGATGATGGAGGGTAGCCCAAACCATTGAGAGATTGGACTTTAGCTTATGTTTTAGTTTAATTTATATGAACTTTTAGTTAAGATTTATTAATCAGGTTTTATTTGTTGACTTTGATTTATTATTGTTGAGTATTTTATTTAGTGGGCCATAAGTCCAATCGCTTGTTCTAGTTAGAGTTTTAGTATTTATATCCTACTTTTCTAAATTTTAGGGAGTTTTTGAGGATTAAATAAAAATGATAGATTTTCTCTTCTTGAATTCTCTTTTCTTCCTAGCTTTTTCCTTTCTTTGCTTTTAGTTCTTAGCTTCTCTTTTTAAGACTTTTCTTTCCTGCTTTAATTTTTTTAATTTATTGTTCTACATCAACTTTCATACTAGAGCTTAGCGTTTTAATTGTTCTTACAATTAAATGATCTATGGGCTTGTTCAAATTCATTGATATTCAATCTAGCTCCTAAACCCTAGATCTTGTGATAAGCTTTCAACAACAGAAAAAAAATGATGCAAAGCAAATTTTTTTTTGTTTTGTCTTTTCCCATTTACAATCAAAATCTGAAAAAAAGCCTTCAACCACCTGCTGCCCAGATAAAATCAGCCTCTCCCAGCAAACCTTGCGTTTCCTTCCCTCGAAATCAACAGGCCCTAACATCTTTTCCAAACTAGCCGAACCTAACCCCTTGTTTGGAAGATCTGCCACTTGCCATTAATTGTCAACCACCTCAAAATCTCCACCATCGATCTCGATGACAACACTGCATGTGGCCCATTTTTCTCTTCACTAGCCATAAGAGACTCTTAATTGCATTTTTCTCTTCACCATTGCCATCTCATCGACCACGTTGCTAGTCTCAACCATGTCGTTTGACAAGTCATCTGGTTTTGCCATGCCAATTGACACATCACCTTAGCACTGCAACTCATCGCCATGTCAGCCTCAACACTGCCACATCAGACCAGCACTGCCACATCAGACCAGCACTGCCACATCAACACCACGTCATCATGCATTACCATATTAGCGCCACGCTAGTGTCTTCACCACATCATCAACAACAAATTCCAGCATACTCCTAAGCAATCTAGCCAATAAATCACTCTTACCTTTTAATTTGTTGAATTTTACCTTTTCTAGTTTTACAGTTATCATTTAAAGTTATTAATATTACTTTTGTGCCTAGAAAAAAAATCATAAAAAAAATCTCACCTTGCATTTTTATCTGTTAATTTTTGTTTGTTAACCTCCTTCATCATTGATATCTAGTATTTTATCCTATTTGATAATTGTAAGTTCTTGCTTATGACATTGTGTTTGATTAATCATTTACACTTAAGGGTCTAGCATTACATGCTTAAAATTTTATTGGTGTAATTTGTTCTTGATTAATCTCCACATTATAAAAGACAAAAAAAAATAGCTTTAATTTTGTATTGTGATTTTACTTGTAAGAACCATTTTTGATCTCAATTCCATTTCTAAGTTAGTATTGCATGCATTTATGTCATGAGTCCTAACAAAATAGAAGCCTCCACTTTCAACGGTTGTCATGACCCTTGGATATTTGATATGTGAATTCGTGACATGGATCAATTTTTTAAGTGGCACAACTTGTCTAATAATAAGGAAGTCAGATTTGCTAGGGTAATGCTCGTTGGTGAAGCCAAAACTTATTAGAGAGATGTTGAAGATTGTTTAGAGATCAAAGGTGTTCCTATAATTGTTTGGACCAAAATGAAACAAAAAACTACAGGATCTGTATTTACCCTAGTCTTATAGAAAAAAAACTCTTAGACCAATGGAACAATCTAAGACAAGAAACTAAGTCTATCAATAAGTATATAACACAATTTAATGATTACATGATGAGATGTGCCATAAGAGAAAATGAACCCATGACTTTGCGTAGATTTTATAAAGGTTTGAATGATGATTTTAGAAAAAAGGTCAAACTCACAAGTGCTTTTACTCTTGACCAAGCCTATATTGTAGTGCAAGATTATGAGTTGCTTAAAAAGAGTCAATGGACAAAACATCAAAACCCTTTTAAGACCTCTTTTAGATTTCAATTTAGAAATAATGGTTCTTTATTAAGTGCTTCACCTTGTAGACCTAATCCTAGTAGTGCCTAAATTCATAAAGAAGATAAGGGAAAAAGAGTCGTTAATGAAATGTCTAAGTTGAGTTCAGAGGTTCAGTGTACTAAATGTCAAGGTTTTGGTCATATGCTCTTCAATTGTACCTTTAAACCTTTAATCATTCAAGAACACGAGGATATAAGTGAAAAGGAAAACTATTGTGTGCAAGTGTATGAACCCAATTTTGAGAACCTTAGTGATCTAGATGAAGAGGATGTGCAAGAAGAGGGACATAACACTATAAGTTCACATAAGTCTGAAAATGAGATTAATAAAGAATATAATAATTTTGCTTTAGTGGTAAAGGAAGAGGTTTTAGGAAACTTTTTAGTGGAATTTCCTGAAGAGGTAAATATGGTCTTAGAAGAGTCTCATAACATTATTCCTCTTAAACTACCTGATTCCCCACCTACCATGCTTGACATTTAGTACGTCAAAGGTTTAGAGCAACATGCTCCTCACCTCCTTATGCTTGATGTCCAACACATCATAACTTTAGAGCAACATGTTAAGCTTTATGATCCCTTACCTTTGACACGTGATGAGGAAGATAAAAATAATTCTAATTTACTAGGTTGTGTCCAAACTATATCTATTAAGGCTTCAAATAGTGCTTGATTCACTTCACACCTTCAGTCAAATAGTGTTCATAGTTACGAACCTAGAAAGTTTGTAGATCTTCTTTCTATGTCTCCTTACTCTAAAATGTTTGAGTCAACTAAGTCTTTTGCATGTAGAGTCATAATTTGCACGTCGAGATCATAAAACGAATTCAAGCATGTCATGAACAATACAAATTTCAAGCTAATTTACATAATGTTGGAGATTATTTCATAATACAAATTAGACCTGAATGGTGTCCTTTGGAAAACAGTCATAAATTGCAAGTGAGTAGTGCTAGACCATTCAAAGTGTTGCAAATAATTGAATCAAATAGTTATGTTATTAAATTGCTACTAAACTTTGATATTAGCTCTATTTTTGACATGAAGGACCTCGTTATATGTAAAACACGACAACCTATGCACCTTTTGATATCCCTACCTCATCATCCTTATCATTGGCACAAAAAGAACATATTAATACTACTTTAAATGTACAAGTTGCTTTTACTAGGGGTGGTGAATATCAGTGAATCCTAGTATATGGGCTAGACGACCAGGTTCAGACTAAACTTGAATTATCAGAAAGATATCACAACTTCTTAATCCTTATCTTTGGGAGTGTTATTTGAGCTACCTTGACCTATACTCGACGGGGTCAAGTTCTTCCAATCCCGGGAGAATTGGTGGAGACACCAGACCCGAAACATTGTTTACGCACTTGTATGATTATAGACGATGGATGACAGCCTAAATCATTGAGAGATTGAGCTTTAACATATGTTTTAGTTTAATTCAATAAACTTTTGGTTGAGGTTTATTAATCAGGTTTTATTTGTTGGGTTTGATTTAATTATTATTAAGTATTTTATTTAGTGGGCAATAAGCCTAATTGCTTGTTCTAGTTAGGGTTTTAGTTTTCATATTCTACTTTTCTAAATGTTAAGGAGTTTTTGAGGAATAAATAAAGTGACAGATTTTTCTCTACCTGAATTCTCTTTTCTTCTTAGCTTCTCTCTTTAAAGCTTCTTTCTTTCTTGCTTTAATTCTCTGCTTTAATTCTTTTTATTTATTGTTCTGCATTAGGTTTTACATGTAAAATATTTTCATGTAAAACAACCCCCCCCTTAGGGTTTAAACTTTAAAGTAAACCTTTAGTTTTTGAAGTCTAATTGATGAAAAGAATAAGGCAATAAATCTTATTTATACAATGGAAACTTTAATTTCAACCCTAGATTTAACTCAACTGAACTTCAAATCTAGCTGTTCAAATATTTAAGAAGTCACATGCTAGTCTGTCCTAGCTAAATTAAAACATAAGCAGAAATAAAATAAATAATTAAAAGCTCTTGCTTAACTTTCACTTTGTCATTTGGTTAGCCTGAGTACAAGTGTGCTAAAAGGTTGAACTTCCTTCTGTATCCAAAAATAATTTGAAAGAGCAAGTGGTCTTTGTGGCATAACCATATACCAGACTAATGTGTTTTTTTTTATTCTTCTTACACCTGTATAACCATTATTACTATTGATATTGAGGGGCTATCATGTGTGAAGAATGTCAAGCTGATTTTTGTTCGATAAAACGCAAGATGACCATATTATTAAAGAAATGAAAAAGAATGCATAAATGAAGCTACAGAGTTAGTTTGCAGTAGATTCACACACCACAGCTAGAACCGTAGCGAGAAACTGGAGAAAATACTCTATTAATAGTAACTATTGAGATATTATCTGATAATTCCTGCACATGTACTACTTATTAAGATGAGAGGACATGCATAATGCATTTAATTGTTTGGACTTTGTGGATGGAAAGAAATCTTTGAATTTTTATGGTGTGCTTTGCTACGTGGCAACTTTTGTGAGAGATGACCATGTCATGGAGCTATTTTCATGGTTTAGCGGAGCTGCATTGGCTGATAGTTGGAGGATTGGAATGTTCCTTAACTTGATTTTCATAATTTTCTTCATAAAATTTCTTCTTTTCACTCCTGGAAAAAGAATTTCCTTTTCCTGGATGTTATGCTATTCCTTGTAACAGAATTTGGAGAACACGAGACGCACATTTAACAACTATTAAATAAAACAGAGGATCATTTGCACAAGGTTATAGAAACCTTGATCTCCTGTCTGACTGATCAGGCAGTTGCCCAAAATAACTTCATGATCCTATTTTCAACAACCTAGAATGGTCTAAATTCACCAATAGCTGAACTGTATTCTGCAAGGTCTCCTTTCTTTCCATCTGCTATCTGCTTTATTCCATAGACTACTCGTGGAAAGATATGCTTTGAGCCCAAGACCATATGTTCCAAAGAAAGTCCACTTAACATTCTTAATTTGCCTTTGCTCTGTGACTGTAAACAACAATAACATGATAAGGCTGAGGTATGTTTAGTTACAGGATAAGATTGAGGAATGTTTAATTTTGGGCATACAAAACATTTATCGTACATGTATATGCTAACTTGTATAACCAGTTCCTTGTTCATTTTTAATGAAGAACATCTGCTTCTCTAACATTGGATTTTCTTTTCTTGGTTGCTTTCTTTCCTTTGTCAATATGCTGTGTTAGTAGTTTGATGATTGTAATGGTGCTTAACATATTTTTGCCTGTGACAAATATTTTTATGTTTTTAATGGGAATGGTTTCAGTTTCTAAAAAAGCTAGGTTTTCTTCTTACATTTTTTTCTAGTAGCAAACTTTTGATAAGTAGTTCATGGAGAAAGTTTTGATCATTCACTGACTCGTCTGATATTGATTTTTTTTTCAGCTCTCCTTTGATAGATCTTCTATTCAAAACACGGGTGGCCTGTTGGGCTTATTATCAAAAGTGAGTGTTACAAGTTTATTGGTTACTTGATTCTTGTGTAATGATTAAACTCTTCCCCTGATATGTGCGGCACCCTTTTGGTTCTTGCCAGTGATTGAAATGTCTTTGTTACTGCAGTACTACAAGTATTATCTGATATTTTTGACGCTGCCTATGTTTTTCATTGGTTACTGCATTCCACAGGTAACTTAATATCTGACTTCATGTTTCTTGGAATTTTAGACTGTTATGTTTGGTTAGATTGGTTTTATCTTAGCTTGCCACCTTGAAGATAATGATGTAGTTAAGATTTTCTGTGAAATTTACTTTGCTTTATTGCACTAATGTAAGTGTCTTGTGATACTTTCCTTGTCCCCGTAGAGTTAAGGTTTGTTGTTTTTGTGCTAAAAAGTTGTTCCATAATAGCAACTCCTGACCACTTTATACATTTCTAGTCAAAGATCATCTATAGTTCAATTAACCTTCAGTATTTAGAGAATATTTTTAATATAAAACTGGTCCATTATGCCTGACCAAATTGTCCAATCTATTTCCATATTAATGATTGTTAGTAACCATATATATACATGAACTCATAAAAACTTTTGATTTACTACTATATCCTCTCCAGTAATTATAACTTATTTTTAAGACTTTCTGTCTAAAATTTAGAAAAAAAAAGGCATTTAATTTTGATTCTCTGATTCTCAGACCTAGAAAAACAAGATTATAGTATGACTTATTCAATTCCACATCGTGTGGCTTTCTACATTCCATATATGTTATCCTACCATAACATTCCAACACCACAAGTAGCCTTATCATTTAGGTCAAGAAGAAAATAAAGGTAGTTGATGTTCAGAGTTTCAAATCTATAAGAACATCTACTGAATGAAGTATTTAATTAGTTTTTATTAATTAAGTTCAAAAATCAATATAAATCATAGTGACTCTAATCAAAGCAATAGTACTATCCCAATCTTTAATCTGTATTTTTACTTCAATACACAAATCATTGTTCTATGCTAATATCTATGAGAATGAATGCCCAACCCTAATGTTCTTAATGTTAATTAAATGACAAGTTTTATCTACAGGATACCTTTATTTTGCTTCATTGGATATATAGCGTATTGGTAATCTTTCGGATATCTAATAACTTCATCGATAATTGTTGTAAGACAGAGTAACCACATCAAGAATTATGTAAGAAAAAGTATTTTATTTTCAAAATTGTAAGCCTCTTTAATAAAACCATTAAATACTTGGTTGATGGAGCAACTATATTTTACTTAGAGGAAAAATCTTCTCTTTCAAAGTTATAAAGCATGTGCTTTGTAGAAATTTTTATAGCATTTTTTTTATCTCATGCCAGTTAGAAAATCTGTGTCATTTCCATGATGAAAAGAGTTGTTTTTCGAGTGCTTCTCCATTATTCATGCGTTTTTTTAAGACAAGTGTAATGAAACTTTGACAACAAAAGCAAATATAATATTTTCAGAATATCAGCTCTAGATCTTGTTTTAGATAAAAACAATTGATGACGTGTTTGAGACAAAGTACTAATATGTTCATTGATATTACTTAGTTGCTTCAATTCCATTTATTTTATTCTTTTAATTTAAAAAAGAGAAAAAATGTTATAAAAGCTCCCTTCACCCTTAAAAAAGAAAAAAAATAGCTTTGCCTATGTACTTACGAAGAACGACCAATAAAATTTGAGATAACTACAATTTTTAACATTGCTATTGAATCTCACCAAATTGCACCTATTTTGGTAGGAATTTCAATTTTGTACAAAACCTAGACATTCAAACATGGGCACTGGACCTTGCACGTGCACGTAGGACAACTTTTGACACCGTGTATAACGAAGATAAAATTAGGGTTCTCAAGCTCTAAGATTACAGACCTAACAATAGAGAAATCTAGAGAAAATTCTCTAGTGTTTTTATTAAATTTGAATAATAGTTTTAATCTCTATAAAATAAACTAGACATCTTTATTTATATTAGTCTTAGAATTCTTTATAGGAAATAATGTCTAATTAAAACTAACTTAATTAATAGAATTCATCTAGCATTAGGATTTCTAAATAATAAATACTAATTAAATTGAAAGACCTAAACTAAGTAGGAAATAAATAATTAAAATCCAAAATTAACTAGGAAAATAATTAAAATAGAAAAACAATAACTTTAGGCTTCATATGAGATGCTTCTGGATTTCTTTGCAAACTTCTTTTCAGGCCTAACCTTGCAATTTGGTCCATAAACTCTTGGAATAATTGTTCTACATTAATCTCTCACACTTGAGAAAAACATGTCCATGAGCTGAGTTTAGTATTTGGAAAGTACTCATAAAGGTCAACAACATTGAAGGTCTTTGATATACCCATGCTATCCAGAAGATCAATAACATAATCCTTATCATTGATTTTCTTCAGGATCTTGTACATACCCATATTTCATCTTTAGCTTATTGTAAGTGTCTATTGGAAACCTCTCCTTACGCAAAAAAATCATGACCATGTCTCTTTCTTGAAACAATTTAACTCGCCTATGCTTGTTTGCTACGTGATTATTTTTGGCAGCTGATTCTTCAAGTTTTCTCATGACCTCTTGATGCATAGCTTGCACTTCAACCAAATTCTTCGCAGACTTGCTAAATCCAACAACTTTGGGCGGTGAATGTAGATTGAGTACATGATTGGAGGCTTCATGTACATAATCTTAAATGATGTCTTGCTAGTAGCATTATGCTTGTGACTGTTGCAAGCAAATTCTGCTTGAGCTAATGCAACATCTCACTGTTTAGGCTTGTTTTCACAAATGCTACGAATCTGATTGTTCAAAGTTTTGCTTAGAGACTCTGTTTGGCCATCAATTTGTAGATAAGCAATACTACTAAACTTAAAAGAGAAATTAAACATTTTCCATAAGGTTAGCCAAAAGCGACTAAGGAGTCTGGTATCTCTATCAAATGTAATGGATCTTAGAACACCATACAACCTCACCATCTCCCTGGAAAATAGCCTAGCCACATTGATCACATTCGTAGTCTTCTTGCAAGGTATAAAGTGTCATCTTTGAATATCTGTCCATAACAACAAAAATACGATCCATTCCTCGTTGAGTTTGTGGAAGACCTAACACCAAATCCATGAAAATATCTTTCTAGATATGTTCAGGTAGAGGTAGAGGCATGTATAAACTAGTATTTTGTGATTGCCATATAGCTGTTTGATAAGTAAAACAATGTTGACCAAATTTGTTTGCATCATGCTTGAGCTGAGACCAATAATACTTATCCTCCAAAGCTGGCGTTGTTTTTTCTATTCTCCCATAACCCTTTAATTCGCGACCATGCAAGTCTCAAATCAATTTCTCGCATGGGGAAGGAAGTCTGAGGGATAAGACTATCAATCAAATAATATTCCCAAATTTTCAAAGCCCTTACCACAACATAGAGTTCATTATCATAGGTAGTCCATTTCAAGTGTTTTTTATTCAATTTCTCACTGAAAAAGGCTATAAGACATTTCTCCTAGAAAAGAACTACTCTAATACCCAGTCCATAAAAATCAATTTCAACTTTAAACAACTTGTCAAAGCTGGGTAAGCAAGCACTGAAGATTTACATAGCTTCTCCTTTATGAAGGCAAAATTTTGTTCTTCATCACCCTGTTTAAACTTATCTTTCTTCAAACATACAGTGAACAGTGCCACAATGCTACTGAAATTTCAAATAAATCTCCTATATAAAATAGTCCAGCCATGAAAACTCTGCACATCACTAAATGTCTTGGGTGTAGGCCAATCACGAATTGCCCTCACTTTCTTCTCATCAACCTTAACTCCATTAGCTCCTACTACAAAACCTAAGAATAACAGCTTGCTGGTCATGAAGTTACACTTATTCATATTCACATACAACTTGTTTTTTAGTAGTACCTCCAAAACACTCCTTATGTGCTCAATATGATCTATTTTATTATGACTGAACACAAGGATATTATTAAATCACAATGAGTTTATTTATGAAAGGCCACAAAACTTGATTCATCATCCTCATGAATGTGCTCAGTGCATTTGTTAACCTGAATGACATGCATTTGTTAACCTGAATGACATGAGTAACCACTCATACAACTCATCCTTTGTCTTGAAAGCCATTTCCCACTCATTCCTTGGTCGAATCCAAATCTGATGGTTACCCATTTCTCAAGTCAATATTCGAAAAGACTGTTGCACCACATAACTGATTTAGCATGTCATCTAATCATGGAATTGGAAACTCGTATCCCATAATGATTTTGTTGATGATGCGACTATCAATACACATACACCAACTACTATCCTTCTTTGGTGTTAGTAAAGTAGGGACATCTCATGGACTTAAGCTTTCTTGAATTAACCTTTTCTTCTATTTTCTCCCTCATGATCTCTCCCTCATTTGAGCTCATTCTGTAATGAGGCAAATTCAGTAGACTAGTCTCCGGAATCAAGTCAATCTGGTGTTGGATATCACATATAAGAGGTAACCCATTTGGAATAACTTTATGAAACTCTTGCAATAGAGGCATAACAACTTTAGGAACCTTTATTGCCTTGTCAGCTTCTTTAAACAAGAAAAACTTCATAATTAAAGCATTCACTTCTTTTATCTTTTTTAAATCTGTCTCAATTTCTGACAAAGATTGGGTAATAGTAAGGAACGCCTTTTGGGCTTTTGATTGGGAATTCCCTTTCAGAGGCATCAAAGTAAAATTAATTAATCCTATTTTTAACAAGCCTATAGATGTTTTCTCGTCTCCTATGCCATGCATTTAAATCGAAGTGCCATGGCTTACCAAATAGCAAGTTACAAGCATTCATGTCAACTACATCACAATAAATTTTATCCCTGTACTTGCCTATGGAAAAAGAAACTTTACATCTTTCAATTACTGTTACCTTTGGTACCTCTTTAATCCAACTTATAGTGTAAGGTTTAGGATATTTATCACTGTTCAAAACCAAATTGATAGCAGTTTCCCTACCAATAGTATTCTCGCAGTTACTGCTATCAATAATAAGGTAAAAAATCTGTTGGTTTACCGTACACCTGGTATGAAAAAGCTTGTGTCGTTGTGTCTCATCATCAACTTTTGGTGTCAGCAACAATCATCTTATCATATAGGTTGACCATCATCATCCTCCTCACCTTCACCATCAAGTTCACAACACTTTTCCAGATACAATTCTGTATCTTCTCCACGCTCTTTGTTTTCATGTTCACAAGCCTCATCTGAGGACATATGTTGGATCCATGACCTTCCTAATTGCATCTCTTTTTGTTATCCATGTTAGGAATTGCTTGAGGCCTATTTTTATCATAGTCGGAGCAAACAATAGCTTGGTTGGATTGATTGTTTGTCTATGGCAACTTACTTTTCTCAGCAGGTGTAAGTTGAGGCTTTGCGGTAGGAAACCTTATTTGATAATCAAATCTCGTATTGATTCTATCTTGCATCAACATCCATGCCTTTAAAACCATATTTCATGCATCAGTAACATTCAACATCCAAAGCTCAATTCTATTTCTAATGATAGGTTTCAGCCCTTCTACATATCTAGCAACTTGTTGCCCATCAGTTTCATGCAGATTATTTTGTTTAGCTAGGTGCAAAAATTCTGTTGTATATTCATTCGCATTTTGGGAACCTTGGGAACACCTCTGATACTTATGAAACAAAAATTGATCATAATCAAGGGGTAAAAATCTATCTCTCAACAACTGCTTCATCTGCTCCCAAGTCTCAACAGGTCTTTTACCTTTTTGCCTTCTAGCTTCTAATAGCCTATCCCACCAAGACTGCATGCTCCAATTTAGACCTATAGTTTTTACTATTTTCAAATATGAAATTCTCGTTTACTAACAAAATCAATCACATTTAGCTAACCAATCAAGGAACTCCTCTACTCCTAAATCACCACCAAAAAAAGAAATATCAATCTTCATACGATAGTCTTGATCATACCTACTATTTTTGGCAACCTTACCTCGATCTTCTTCATCGGATGAATATTCGTATTCATAATGACCATGAGAATTTGCACAAACTGGTTCAATGACTGGTTGGCCATGAGTGTCATCCCTAGTGCATGCCTCTCTTCTTCCTCGATTCATGTTTCTGCGTAACCCTAGTGCCTCAAGCTTGGTTATAAAGTCGTCAAATTTGGCATTGATGTCACCAAACCCAGTTTGAACTCACTTCTCTAAAGTAGCTATCACTTTTGAATGATGATCTAACTGATCTTAAACAACTTGTATCTCCTAATCACCATCACAAAGATGGTTGCCTCTAACTACTCCTTGATTCTCTTCATGATTCACCATTAATTCAAATGTTGACCCGCCCTGATACCACATGATGCAATGTATAACAAAGATAAAACTAAGGTCCTCAAGCTTTAAGGTTACAAACCTAATTGTAAAGAAATCTAGAGAAAATTCTCTGGTTGTTTTTATTAAATATGAATAATATTTTTAATCTCCATAAAATAAACTAAGCATTCTTATTTATATTTATATTTATAAACTAGACATTTCTAATTAAAATTTACCTAATTAATAGAATCCATTTTGTATTAGAATTTCTAAATAGTAAAATATTAATTAAATTAAAAGACCTAAGATAAACAGGAAACAAATAATTAAAATTCAAAATTAATTAGAAATATAGTTCAAATAGGAAAACTATAACTTTGGGCTTCATATGAGATGCTTCCGGGGTTTTTTACAGACTTCTTTTCAGGCTTAACCTTGTCAATTTGGTCCATAAACTCTAGGAATAATTGTTCTACATAAACTTTGGAGATTGTTCTAGATTTGACTTTCGGAGGTTGTTAAGGCTATAAACAGTGGTGTGAATAGTAATTTTAGGGTTTGAGTTGATCTTTAGATGGTTAATGCTAATAAGTGTAGAATTGATGTGGCTTGAATGTGTGGATGTTTAGGAATTCAATAGAGGTCATTTATGGTTTGAATATAGGATTTGAATTGTTGAAAATTGTAGAAACTATAAGAGCCACAAATTGGGTTTCATGATATTTTTATGTCATTATTCTCATTTACCATTTCCCCCTTGCCAGCATATTCAACACCACCAAACTCCCACATCCTTATTTTTATGTCAAAGAACCACTTAATCAAAAAACTAAAGTTGTTAGGGGAAGCTCTATAATGGTTTTACTATGTTCTCTCCTACATTTCATTGCCACTAGGCCTTTGTGCATTCAATGATTACCTTACACCCTTCAATCCATTCCTCGTGTCGCTACATTGATGTTATAACATGATATTAAAATTACTCATCCTCATGCAATGCGGGTATGACACGAAGGAAAGGTCAACCGCCATGCACTTATAAAGTTGTTTCATTCTGATTTTTATAGCTAGTTTAGTAGGGGTTTATAAAGATATGGCAAAAGGACTTTGCTTACAATACCTTTCATTGGGAAAGATAACTTCTTTATTTTGATGTTGAGCTTCTCCTTACACCCGACCAAGTGTGGAGTCACATTTTCTTTCTTTGTTTTTTTACAGGGAAGTCTAGTCTACTGGGTTACCAATAGTTCATTTACTGTAATCCAGGTAAGTTGTCACGCTTTACAATTTCAGGATAAATATGTTATTCAACTCATAGCTTGCTATTGTTTCATGGTTAATCTTGTTATATTATCTTAGGGAAACCCTAATGTAGCCCCCAACCTATTATCCCACTATCAATTGAGTCCCAAAACCTTTTGATTTTATCAATTTTGCTCTAAATGTAATAATCATTGAACAATGTTACCTTTCTATCTGTTAGCTGTTAGTGGCAGTTAAGAGATTTTTTTCAAGTAGCATGTGATTTGCACATGCCTATTAAGTGTTTCAATCCAAGGTGCCAAAATAAGTCCTAATATGTTTTGAAGGACAATTTAACCTTGAAATCATAATAATTTCCTATCAAAATGATTACAATATCTAAAAAGGTAAAGGTAATGTACAACTATTTGCTTATCAATCAATCTTCCTAGATCAAGCTTTCTAAATCAAGTAATTGTATAGCATTCAATCTCTCTAAAAGAGGATATTATAGTTAATATCCCCCTCAAATTGATGTTGGTGGATCACGAAGCATTAATTTGTCAACCATGAATTGATGTCGATGACGAGA
>Ga0307507_10005772_pt1 | contig 19896 bp, 20 predicted proteins | sample 7_EM_MG_FD_207223 | JGI IMG/M metagenome (GOLD analysis project Ga0307507, IMG submission 207223) | Populus trichocarpa ectomycorrhiza microbial communities from riparian zone in the Pacific Northwest, United States - 7_EM | ecosystem: Host-associated > Plants > Roots > Unclassified | place...
TTTTGTTTTCACGATCACCGCTATTGTCGAATCCTCTGCATTTGTTTTTTTTTTCGTTTGAGGGGATTCCCCCTTTGAATTCCACTGAACGAGGTTTTTTTTTAAAATTCGTGTGTCGAATTATCCTTTCATGCCAGGACTTTCTGAAATGCGTGAGACAGTCCTAAAGTCCAGCTAGATTTTCTGGCAATTTGTTTGGAAAGACAGACGTATGCTGGCATGATGGGGTCTTGCCGTGGTGAATCTTTATGGCAAACCTCATCCGATCTCCTAGGTCTGGTAACGATTGGTCAGAGAACGATCTCCGCGCTTTTAACATCCAGGTCGCTTCTGTCGGTACAGCTCGATTTTTCGGCAACACTGAACTTCCTCCATCAACTGTCTCCCCAGCGATTCTCAACAATGCGCAGATGCCACCCGGCACAATCTCAAAGGAAGATCGCCTCTTCTTCGAATACCTATCAGACGTGGAGAGGTCATCACAAGAGGGATCTGCAGTGGACGACTTCCCTGCTCACATTTTGCGTATGCTGGACTATGATAACCAGGACCGTGGCATGATCAAGACTAGGAAGACAATCCCTTTCACCATGTCTGGCTGCCGCGTTGACGCCAAAACCGATGTCTGCGTGATGGATCATGCAGACTATCGTCTTCTTGTACAAGAAGACAAAGTGAGTATTTAGGTTCTAATATTCAATCCCTTGAATAATGATGAACTACACTTGTACAGCACTATTCATCAGCCGAACCTCAACTGATTGCTGGGTTCATCGCCGCATTTTATCAAAACAACCGCAGACGCGATCTCGCAGGTCGCCCAAGGCTGGAGTCTCAACTCATAACTGGCATCACGATGGTTGGTTCCGCCCCATACTTTTATCGTGTTCGACTTACAGAGGCGCTCCTGACCGCTGTGGCCACTGCTTCCTTTCCAAACGAAGAGACAGTCGTCCTCAAGTTCATTCCTCCTGTCCCAGACCTGAACTCTTACGTATCCGACGGGATGCGGCCCTTGGAGAATCGTCGAATTGTCTTCCAATGCTTTGAAGCTTTCAAAGCATCTCTCGTATGTCCTTTTCTCAAGGACTTGGCCATATCTTAATATTTGATGTAGCAGTGATTTGTCCCCCCGAGTGCCGCATCCATTCATTCTATCGAATCGTATTGATAACTCGCCAGTGGACAGTAGCATTTCTGCCATCACATAGCGAAGACGAACATCACACCTATGTTCTGGATCCAGAAATAAAGTGGAACTATCATTTATGCAGTCTCCGAGTCATCACCTCTAGTCCTTCTAACAAGGACTCGGAGGCAATTCGAGGAGTCGAAATGCGATGAGGAGATAGATACTCCCCCACAGCCCTTGCGACAACAATACAGTTTAATTTCTTAGCAGCTTGTACCGTAGTAGACAAATTACGACAAGATGTTTCTTTCCTGCTACAATGTGGTGAGGAAAACAGTTGATCAGTCTCCATGTAATACTATAACTATTTGACTAATACATTTGAAAAAAAAAGGGGTGAAAAAAAGATACCCTGCCCCAGTGAGGCTCGAACTCACGACCTTCCGATTTTTAATGTTTTCCCGTGAGGGCTTAACAGTCGGACGCTGTAACCAACTCAGCCATGGGGCAGACATTTGTAACATAAAATATGCCGAATATGTATGGGTATTAGTTCCAAGGGAGTTTGAATCGAAACGAGCTGCCAATCTGTTTTCGTCAGTCTGAGTTATCCCTCCATACTCTGTGCGATTGTCTCTGACTTTCGACTTATGTTCTCTTTTCCAAGTTTTCAATCGGGCTGCTTTCGTCCGCATTTAAGACTTTAGGAGAATTCCAGGAACGACACAACTCGTTTGTGCCATTTCGAAGTTCAGAACACTTTGAGTTGTAAATTGGGCCAACTAATAATGACAGTATTGCTTTACACCTTTATCGTCTTGGGATAGCCAATGATTTGGCGATATCGAATTCATTTGTCCAGCATATTCCCGCTGGTACGGCCCAGATATCGTTTGTCTATGTCAGAGTTGTTAGAGCTTTATTGTGGGATAGACAACCACTCCCTACTTTAGTCACCAGTCGGACCCATTCCTACCACAAATGTACTTCGACCACCTCGAGGAAGGATCCGAACTTTTTCTGCACCATGCATCTGATGGGTTTCTATGCTCGGGACAGCCAATGAGCCCATCGCTGCGGCACCTGCTATCGGGAGCGCAGTCACAGAAACTTTCGGAAGAAAGAATTCTCCATGGTGAAGTGCAATCAGTGTTACTGGTACGGTATAAATTCCACCATCCTGAATACGGTGAGCCATGGTCTTCAGAAATAGCTTGAAAACGTACCACCGCTACAAAGTCTCCACGTTTTGGACCGCTAATCAGCCACTCTCGAATCACTTCTTCGATGTTAAATCTTAACAAATATTGAGAAGTTTCATTCGAGTTCTGTCCCCAGTGGAACGAGGTGTGTATTGTGAGGTGGGCAGAAATCGGTTGGCCGGCGTATAAGGAGGGTGAATTGTTTGAAGTAATTGCAAATGGTGTCGATAGAACCTGTATTGAGACAGCGGCTACAATCTTTGAATTGTCACAAGAGGCAAGCAACCTAAAACGAAGCGTGAACTCACATTCATCAAAGGGACATCCATTGGTATCTGAATTTCTCTCCAACTTCCTGTTACTGGATGTGGGTGTCTGTGATCGGCTAACCGCTGTTATAATGTTATCGCGCGTGAATTGATAATGCAATTTGACTACCTTTTTGGCTTTCAATAAAAGTTCCTGAATCCCAGCATCCACTTCATGAGTGTCTGGAACAATGAGCTCTCCAGTGATACCATAAAGTTCTACCCATCCAGCGTCACTTTCAAGGGCATCAATCAGTTTGCCAACGAGAATAATGCGGATTTCCACGGTAGAGAGTGACTCTTCCAATACTGCTTCCACTTGTCTTTCTATGATGTCCTCGACTTCTATAAGAAGGTTCAAATATTGAAAATTTCAATCGATTTCGACTAACCTTCGCGTAGCAATCGATATTTGATGCTCAGATGCAATGATTCACGCACTAAATGAGAAGAGTCAAGAATCCTGCTGTGTCCGATAAAATATAACGAACCTGGACCATTTAAGGAGTCAAGGATGAACAAGAAATTCGCTGGTTGTGATGGTGTCACTGTCTAGTTTGCGCGTAAGTCATATGGCTACAACATGTCTGGAATGGTTACGCACAATCACCTGGCTCTGTGTCGGTGGATGTTGAATTTTGATCCCGTCAAGGCCACCAGGAGGTAGTTCCAGTCTAGCTTCCGATATTCGAACGTGTTGGTGGCTTGTAGTTGATATCATGAACTTAGATATAAGCCTGAGTAAACATTTTAGTAAATTGTGATAGAAATGCAGCAAAGAGTTCCACACCTTGTACCTCGGAAGAAATCTTCCACATTCACAGCTAATGGCAGAGTTGTGATCATGACTTTCGAAAATTGGGCTTTTCGCAACAAGGAAGGTTCTTCCTCTGTGGTATATTCCACTTCTAGGCTAGTTCTCTGAAGAACAGATCAGACAAGGCATGTTTGTTATAATCGATCCCGCACCATCGCACTGAGGGCAGAAGCATCCGTATGAGGCACAAGAAAGGTAATTTCTGTATCCTCTTCAATGTCTTCCAGGTACACACCATCATCGGATGCTTCGAAAACAATTTCCTCCCCGTCTATATCAAATGTAAGAAGTGGATGAGGTTATTATTAATCAAATATTTACCTTCTTGTAAGACGGCCTCCCGACACCGGAAAGTCACAGATGGAGATGAAAATCTCACTCTTAATGTACGGAGATGGTTGCGTCCAGTGGACACTACGACCATGAGTGATGATGATTCACCCAAGATGACTGGAAATTGATTAGAAATAATCAACAGGCAGTAAGGGGATATCACTTTTTGTTGACTGAGATATCCGCACGTCCAGTGCAAGGAGGTCTCGAGGCACATGGATTAGGGAGGGGAGCTTTCCTGCTTGTTTGGCTGACAGTTTCCGGTGGTTCAACAGAAAAGTCAGACGAGAAGAAACAATTTCGCTTGTCTCAAGCACGAAGGATCCAGCAGAAGATGTCTAGGAATATGTGGAAAAAAGTGATCCTCCAGCATTTTTGTCTATGGCTTACCGGGCAGAATAAAGTGTAAGATGTTCGCCCCGGGGGGCACCCCTCTCCTATGAGACACTCGTATCTGAGTTTCTCTGAATCACGACCTACGATTGTGACAACGATGCGCTCTGCAGGAAGGGCCTTGGCGCTAATTTAGTTTTGGTTGAGTCATCCGAGCAACCATAAAACGTACGCAAGGGAGTTGGTTTGTAACCGTCGCGTCGAGGTAAGACCCGTCGCGAGTTTCAGCTAGCCGCACTTGTTTTGAAACCCAGACAGACACAATCGGATGGTCAGGTTGAATGACATCTGGATAATCAAGTCAATAGATCAACATTGAAAGCAAATAAAACGCACCACTCTCCAGGCCTTCCAGCGATTTTCTCAAGGAATCTACCAATTCTGACACATACTTAACCTTGTCCACTTCCTGTATCAGTATTTCGTCGTTTTGATGCTCAACGTAGGCCTTCAGGAATGAAAGCACCATGTGCAACCATTCCGTGTCTTGTGGTTTCTCGAGTTGGTTATGTGTCTGCAGAGCTCTGTGCAACATCAGAGCTTCCAGAGCAGTCCACGTATGGGGAGAATAGTGTGCGGGCAGGGAAATAAAAGTGTTGAGGGCTCTATCAAGTTTTCCTCGATGTCTGTGTGTGCAACCAATGATCCAATAACTTAAGTGTTTAATGAGAAAACGTACAGTTCAAAAGCAGCTAAGAAGCCGTGTAACTTGAGAGCAAACTTTCGTCGTCCAGATTTCGCATAGAAATCAACGGCACGATTAGTCAGAGCAATATAAAGTTCTTCAAAAGCCTGTCGATTATGTATGGCGACATTTAACGTTTCGTTCGAGAATTGGAGGTTCTGAGGAGTTGGTGGGGGCGCTGTCGTAGACAGGGAAAGATTGAATGGTGCGGATGCCGGAAGGTGGCCAGATGCGATACCAAAAATGTCCAACTGTAAACTGGTCACCAATCTGTCGTCAGTTTATTGGCCCGTGTGCTTACTTGAGTACGTGCAATATCTAGTAATTCTCCTCTGCCCGCATTGAATTTGGAGATTTCCGTCTTGAATTCTGTCGCCCATGTATTGCATTGTTCAAGAGCGCTCAAGGACGACGAATATACCCACGCTTCGATGAAGAAAGGCGAGAGATTCGACTGAAAACATTACGATTCAGTAAGAACTGCGATGTATGTATAAGTACACACCTGTGCCTCTCGCAACTGTTTTGCAAGAGTTCCCAGGAAAAAACCAACTCTAGTCGTAATTTCTGAGAAGTTCCCCATCTTGGCGAGTAGTCGACACTGCCGCGCTAGAAGATAATTCCGGAAATCAAATATGGATATCGAATTTGCAAGTATGAGGTCTCGATATGGTTTGTTCGAGAAGGAAAGGAGAGGCAAGGAATCATCGCCAGGCTCAGGGTCAATTAATGAGCCAAACCACGACATGTTCCTTTCCCTTGAAACATGGTGGAACAACGCCTCCAGCTCGTCATAGGGAATAAGGGCATCTTCGAAAAGGTTCATTCCCTCGAAAGAACTAGCTAAACTTTCCTATGAGTAAGTGAGCACATCATGCGTTGTTTATACGATATTCTCACCTTTAAAATGAAGAAAGTGCAATAGTTCCAGCCAGGCATTGCTTGTTGGTTCTCTGAGCGTTTGACTTCTTCTGAGCGTAGGTTTATGGCAGAATCGAACGCGTATATGAGACCGTCCTTCAATTTATTCACAAATTCTGCCCAGGCGGCGGGATTGTCGGTTCCAGAGTGCCAATTCAACTGAATGCAGCTGAAATTATTGAAATGAGGTATTTCTGAAGTGCTCAACAGCACCTACCGGTCCCGCTTGTCTATATTCAACCTTTTCAGCTTGTCCAGCACTGAATTCTTTATCTGGAACAGTCCCGCTGATTGTACTCGTAATTGGTCTGGTCTGATTATCTGCAAGATTAACCACTCTTGATTTTTGCGAGAGCTGACGGCTGTATGCCAATCCTTCAAGTGTCTCTTCAACTCAATTTGGTACGTTTCCAGATCGTTATCCTACAATGGGTGTTTAGGTTCCCGCATACAATCATGATAAAAAACATCTCACCTCGCAATGAAGAATGAACAAATGAAGCAGAGGCTTTTCGAGCAACGTCCCAGGAAACTGAGACGCGATTTCGTCAGGGAAATTTTCGAACGGGACAAGAGAGGCATTCAGCTCCTGTATAGTCCTAATGGATGGTCTGGACGTAGGTTTCCAATGTAGATTTCGCAAGGGTAGTAAGGAAAGGATTGTAGAATAAACCTTGTTCCAGTTTGGCGATGCGAGGAACGTGGGAGGAGCCGCGTAAGTTATAATGACAGATTGGCTAGCGGGGTCTGGGGGTAGCACCATAGTCAATCTCTTCGTTGTGGTACAAACCACTGCGCTCTCATTAAGAGTTATGATTTGAACTTGAGCGTGGGAAACCGTACGAAAATGAAATAACTTCAAATTCAAATCTTTAGTAGGAGCCCCTCCACCAACTATGTCAGGACCCGAAGATGCAAGCAGTTCAAAGGCTGTATTGGCCGAACTCCCTACGACTTTCAAGTCATTAGGTCTGATTGACCCTCTATTGGAAGCCCTTGATCGTATGGGTTTCAAAAAACCCACCGACATCCAATCAGATGCCCTACCCCATGCTCTTGAGGGTCGAGATATCATCGGTATTGCATCTACTGGTTCGGGAAAGACTGCAGCTTTTGCACTTCCCATCTTACAGAAACTGTGGGAGGAACCAAAGGGACTCTTCGCCTGTGTTCTTGCACCAACGCGCGAACTCGCGTTCCAGATTTCAGAACAATTCGAAGCGCTAGGCTCATCTATGGGTATACGCTGTGCCGTTGTCATCGGAGGAATGGACATGCCGACTCAACAAATAGCTTTGGCTAAGCGCCCTCATATTGTCATCGGAACACCTGGACGTTTGCTCGATCATCTGGAAACGACGAAGGGGTTCAGTTTGCGGACGGTGAAGTTCTTGGTAAGTTTCCCTATCTGTAGCTGTACCATTTCAGTTAAATAATTTATGATCAGGTGCTAGACGAAGCGGACAGGTTGCTAAATCTGGAATTTTCGGAGGCCATCGACAAAATTCTGAAATTAATGCCTAAAGAACGAACAACATATCTCTACTCTGCGACGATGACCACGAAAGTAGCCAAGTTACAACGAGCTAGCTTGACAAATCCAGTCAAGGTAGAAGTCGCTTCAAAGTGAGTAAATCTCTATCATCTCAACTGCCCAATTCTGAGATCGCAGGCAGATATCAAACAGTGTCGACCCTGCTTCAATATTACATCCTTATGCCTTTCATAGAGAAGCAAGCCTACTTCATATATTTAATACATACACTGGCTGGAAATTCCATTATCGTTTTCACCCGAACGAAAGCTGAAGCCCAAATGTGACTCCCCCATTTGTGAAATGTCGAGTGTTGCTCATAGATTGCTTGTTTATAGGTTATCAATCATTCTACGAATACTGGGCTTCGCTGCCGTCCCGATCCACGGAGACATGAGCCAAAGTCAACGATTGGGCGCTCTCTCAAAATTTAAGAGTGGAAGTCGAAAAGTCCTCGTTGCAACCGATGTTGCAAGTCGGTTAGTTGTCACCAATCTATTGTTATTTAAATTGTCTTTACATCCCTGTTCAGTGGCCTTGATATCCCTTCTGTCGATGTTGTCATAAATTATGATGTTCCACAGCACTCAAAAGATTACATCCATCGAGTAGGACGCACGGCTCGAGCTGGACGATCTGGAAAGTCCATTACACTTGTGACACAGTACGATGTGGAGCTACTGCAACGCATTGAGGAAGTGACGGGCAAAAAGATGACTCTATATGGAACTGAGGCTGAAGATGTTGCCGCTCTGAAAGAACGAGTTGAAGAAGCAGCCAGACTTGCGAGGGCCGAGATGAAAGATGCGGACGGCAAAGGCAAGAAAAGGCATAGGAGCGATAACACTGGAGGGAAAGACGACAGGGACCGTGATGATGATGTTGTGGAGGCTGGAATGCCACTGGTGAAGAAATTTAAGCACAGACGATAACCAGTGCGGTCATTCAGTTCACAACTGCCGAGTGCCATTCTTTGACTCTAGCTTCAGCGCTTGAACATCAAATCCGACCTCAAAACATATTTTATCCCACTTTTTACAGGAGACCCTTCATGCAACATGCATTCCTGGCCGTGCCTGCAAAGAGAGTGAATTGGGAACATCCTACATTCATAAATGCGGCCTTACCGGTGTAGAAGTGCAGATCCTCGCTTCAAGGGAGGTGAAATGGTTTCACGTGCCTTGCCCTTCTCTTCTTTGTAAAATAGGGTCTTGAGTTATTGATTAGTGCTGATTGGCAAAAAAATTGAGAGTATAGGCTGACCTCTCCTCCTTCCACACCGTCCTCGATTCCAGTCAAATAAATAAGTATCGTCCATTCTGATTTCGCTCCAGTGAGAGGATCACGGACCAAATCGTCATAATGTGGCCTAAAGAAGACGTTGATACCATGGTGCTGCTTAGCATGAGAAACTCAACAACGGACCCAAAATATTGCGTTGGCGCGTACTTGTACACTCGTATGTTGGAGTTGCAAGAATGAGGCTTGGAAACTTCCGAGCCGTCTGGTGCAGTTCTTCGCTTGATTGATTGTGGACAAGGCAATGAATTCGGTAGATGAGGATTCAATCGGTCGTACAACTTATTGGCAAAATTGGTGGATGACACGGAAAATCGCTCTGAATAACCAATTCAGATGAAGATGAAGATTGAGCAACGCTCGTACTGACGATTGACACGATCAGCTTCTCCACGCTTCTTTGGTGGTGTGAGTTCAAGAGGAAGGCCGTCAATAAACTTGACAAAGTCTTTGCATTCAGCCGCAGAAAGGAAATCCTAAAAAATTAGCTCAGGTTATGCACTCTAGCAGGCAGTGAGGACTGATAACCACTTCAATAACAAGTATTTGATCATCAAGGATGGTTTGACATTCCAGGTCCACCTTGACGGCGAAGTCGGGAAAAATGAGTTCAGGAGTTTTCGTTACAGTGGTAGATGTTAGTTGCAGCGAAGATCCAGCGACAGATTTCGCATTTGTCTTCTTCCTTGCCATGATGGTTTGAGTGCTACATATGTGCACGTGGCAATTCAATACGATCATCGAACACTCAGTTGATCGTCTCAATGTCGTCGTCTGAACAAGTCCAGGACATCGAAAATGCAAATTTACTTGTTGACCCGTCGACCTGCTGGGATGGGAACCTTCGCGATTTACTTGCTTGACCCTACATATGTGACAATCGTCGGGCAAACATGCCACCCACCGGAACTTGAGTGGGTCCACCCGTGACCAGGATCAACTTCTTCCACCACGTCTATGACTACTGGGCTATTCCCTTTGTCTACCCTTATCTGAATATCCAACGCGATTAACGGAGAACACATACTATGCCTACTTTGCCAATACCTATGCTTCGCATGTACCATCCCTTTCAAGTCGGGAGATCCTCTGTCAGGTTGACTTGTCAATTACAATGGTTCTTTGCAAATGCAAGATGCTATGGCACACCAACATCTATACCCGTTCCAACCAAATCCAAGGTGTGGGACTCGGCGGACGCAGCAGTGAAAGATATCCAGTCGGGTTCAACTATACTTGTCGGCGGTATGAAACCACTCCATGTTCGAGTTGAATTCATTGCTAAATGTTCGCATACCTAGGTTTTGGTCTCGCCGGTATTCCTGGTGACTTCATTCAATTGGTCATTGGCATCAACTTATACTTGTGGCCGGACAGATACCCTACTCGGAGCTCTGGCCGAGCGCAAAGATGTAACAAATCTCACCGGAATTTCGAATAATTCAGGTACATCGGATTCAGGACTAGGTAAGCAATCTTGTCTCGGATTTAAGTATGACATTCTCCAATCTTGTCAGACAAACTCTTAAAGACCAGACAAGTCGCGAAAGTTATTGCTTCTTATCCTGGAGGGTGAGTCCATTTCAATGGGTACTTCGACAAGGCGAGCCTTATCCTTTCTAGTAATAAAAATTTCGAAAGCCTCTACCTCTCGGGTCAAATAACCCTCGAGCTTGTGCCTCAAGGCACTTTAGCTGAGCGTTTGCGAGCTCATGCAGCTGGTATACCTGCATTCTTCACCCCAACGGGAGCGGACACTGCCATCGAGGAAGGAGCAATTCCTCAAAGATACAAGGAAGGAGGGGCTGAGAACGGTGTGGCGATAAATGGCATCCCGAAAGAAGCAAGGGAGTTCAATGGTAAACGCTACATACTTGAACCTGCCCTAGCCGGAGATGTCGCCTTTATTCGTGCCTGGAAGGTTGATGAGACGGGTAACTGCGTCTTCAGGTGTGTAAATGCCTTTCTACATCATTCGAACATTAATTCACATCTTCCCAGGTACACATCCCAGAACTTCAGCACTGTCATGGCCAAAAACGCGAAATTGACGATTGTCGAGGCAAGTTTGACACATGCCATAGGGGAGTGGCTTATATTCAACTGGCTTACAGGCGGAGAAAATAGTCCCGATTGGCAGTCTCTCACCAAACGCAATTCACGTTCCCGGTATTTATGTCGACCGCATCGTACCAGCCACGAGCGAGAAGCAGGTTGAAATACGGACCGTTGCCAAGGATGATGCAGAACAAAAAGATAGTCCTGACTCTCCGGAAAATGGCATTCGACATCGCATTGCCAGGCGCGCTGCTAAAGAAATTAAAGACGGCTACTACGTCAACTTGGGTATTGGAATGCCAACCCTTGTTCCTGAGTATCTGGACGCTAGTACCAAGGTTTGGTTGCAGAGTGAGAATGGAATTCTTGGAATGGGGCCCTATCCACACAAGGACAAGGTCGACCCGTGAGTTTGACCTCTTTCAATTTGCAAATGCTAGTTGTTGTGAAGTTAATTGTATTATTTTTTGGTAGGGATTTAATAAATGCAGGTAAGGAAACAATTACTCTGCTTCCCGGCGCCTCTGTCTTCGGTATGTGATTTCCTAGTTATAAATTCTACTTGTTCATGTGTATCAGACTCTAGCGAGTCTTTCGCGATGATTCGTGGTGGTCACGTTGATATAGCAATTCTTGGGGTGCGGTTGTCCGTCTCTCGTTGCCTCGGCATCTCTCACTCATAACTATAGGCGATGGAAGTCTCCAAAGCTGGCGACATCGCTAACTTCATGGTTCCGGGCAAGCTCCTGAAAGGTATTGGAGGTGCAATGGACCTTGTATCAAACCCAGACAAGACCAAGGTCATTGCCGTCATGGAGCACTGCACGAAGAAGGGGAAATCCAAAATTTTGAACAAATGCACACTCCCCTTGACCGGTGCGCGCACTGTGAGCACAATCATCACCGAGCTAGCGGTGTTTGATGTAGATAGGAAGAACGGTAATTTGCGATTGACCGACATTGCGGAAGGTATAACAGTTGAAGAAGTAAAGGTCAAGACAGATGCAGATTTCGAAGTGAGCGAAAACCTTGGGAAGTTTTGACCTTTGTTAGTTGCTCAATATGTAGAATATTGATGGAATCGGAGTTCGTCCACGTTCACCGTGTCCAATGAGGTAGTAGAGATTGAAGTCTAAATGTCATATCAAGTTGTACTACCCCTGCTGTTGGTCGGATGTAGGCAATCTCCAAAGAAACATCATCAAGACGCAATGCAGTGCCCCGAGGGTATAATCCAGGTTTGGGAGGGTTGGTCCTTCAGTCAATGGCAGGGCGGCAATGTTACGTATAACGAGAACGTGCCACGCCATCTCAGCTCCGGCACCCATGAGCTTCATGCACATAAGGATCTTCCACAACCATCTCGCTGGTGGATATAAGTGAATGACATTCGGATCAGGTTCCGGTTGGAATGGTGCATCGTTATCGGCAGCACCACCAGGCTGTTTTAATAGTTGAGATTTGAGGATCGTTGGGATGTCTGGGGATCTCACGGCCGCCCTACCGATTCCCAACAAGTCAGCATGTTTCAAGGCAAGTGCCTTAGAAAGCAAAGCAGGAGTACGGAGACCGCCGGTAAGGAGTATCAATGGCTGGGTGGATGGGTCGCACGACTTCGAAACAGAGGACAAGGCTTTAATTGCTTGTCGCGAAAAGCGTGTAAAGAAAGTTTGTCTCATTGAATTACACTGACTTCGTTCGCTGGTCAAGAAGGAAGGTGTCTCGTAATCACCGCCGCTGACTTCGATAATATCGATCGTGCCCCAGCTTGCAATGGTAAGAAGGTGGTGCAATGCACATTCTTCGTGTTCCGTTAGACTGGAAATCGAAGACTCTGACTGAGTGTAATCGGCAGCGCTGAGCTTTATGCTGATAACAAAATTCTTTGGTGTCAATGCTCGGATTCGAGCAACGATGGACTGAATAAGGTCGAGAGCCTTGTCGCAAGAATATGTGTCTGTCCGTCGATTGGTCTTGGACGAAATAAACTGGGAAAGCAAATCTGCACTTGCAATCAGGAATATTTGGAAGGGAAAAATACAAAGTACCTACACCCGTGAGCTACATGTAGTTGAACGCCATCAAAACCCGCTTTGTGGGCAAATACCGAACCGTATACAAATCGATCGATAACATGAAGGATGTCCTCCTGTGTCATTTCCACTGGTTTCTGGAACAGAATTGTGTTCATGAATTCTTCAACAATACTGGCCTTACGCGCAAGGGAAGATCCCATTTTTATGGGGGAAGGAGCCATCGGACGCTGGAGGATTCTCCGTCCACCAAGAATATTAGCTGATTGACGACCCGCGTGGCTCAGTTGTAATATGGCCAAGGTTCTTCTGTCGTCTGCCCAAATTTGATTATCTCGAGTCTTACCGCCGTGAATGATATCAGCAAGTCTGCGAAAGGGCTCTAAATCGTCATCCATAGGCATTAAGAGATCTTGTGGAAGTACAATGTCGCGTCCAAGGGTTAGATGGTCGGGAGAAACTTGGACATTGCCTGTCAGAACGATACCCCACTCATGTTTAGCCCACTCTGAGTACAACCTGAGGTGGTAATTGTTGGGTGGTCCACCAAAGAGCGTCGCAAGGTGTTCATACATGGCCGCCTGTATGAAAATTCATCAATGAGCCTTTACTTGCTGATCTTTTTTGGGAGTGACAGACCTTGACCAGACGATTCTGTACCACTCGACCGCATGGCAGAGTGACTGGTTGGAAGATAATATCAGAGTCTACGTTGGACATGGCCGATTTCAAGCCAAGGCTACTTACATAAGCACCTTTCTCATAAGGCTTCGGTGAAGATCACCAGTCACCCTCTGCTTCTTGGCTCATATCATGCATGGATCCGGATTGTCAATTGCACAGCGTTAAGACCCATGGTCTTTCCTCGAACCTCTTGTATTACTGCGCTCATCCAGCTTTTGTCCGAATCGATATTGTGTTCAATTAGGGCGCTATTCAATCACCCCAACTCATTTCTTCATGGTGGCACACGGTCGTGTCCTATCGCCCAGGCGATTGAGATCCAATCGGTCGGGTTTCGGTCCTCTTGTCGCTCTGATATTTGGCTCCAGAGAATGTTATCTACCCCGGGGCGACTTTCAAAGTGCAACGTATAAATACTCAGTGGCATTCTTGCTCAAACCTCAGAGAAGTATTTGACGACTTCCAGCTGTCACAACTATCACAACTACCACAATGACCGTAAGTCGAGCATTGTCTTGATGTTGCTGCTGCATATGCTTACCAACCACCATCTGTAGAACTTCGCTGTCTACGGGAAGGCAGACGACTGTTACTGCAACAACTGTTACAAAGGGTAGGACCTCATCTCCGCTTAATTGAACTGAATGCTGATGCATCTTGCAACTGAGACAAAGATAACTGCAGATGCATTACTTGATAATCTGGTCAGATCATAGCCCACGACACTAATACCTGACTGATAGACTTTCGAAGTCAGTGGCATTCTTGGAACGGAGATACAACTACGAGAATTAGTATACCTTACAGCGACGAGAGGATTTAGTCTGTGTACATTGAGCAGGATCCAATAATTCGGCTTGAGATTACACAACTATGGAAGGTGGATAGACATGGTCAAAGCGGTTTTCCTTGCAATATCGAGAGGAACTGAGCTGGAAGAAAATATTTCAAAATCCAATCATGAAGTCGAATTCTTTTGGATAAGTTTTCGGAACATGAATACAGATGCCCATAGGATAGTATCACATTGTAATTTTCTGAGAAATGATAGTGGTAATTCAAGTGACAACAAGTCTATATCATGGTGGCCACTGGCTAGGATAAGATGTGGGTCTTCAAACTATACATCGAACGATTGTACACGAAGTATATAAATAATTTAATCCATTCTCCCAGTCGATGGGTGAACTTCCGCTAGTGATGAAGTGGACCAGCCAACAACCGTCTAAATCCACCAGAGCGGTGGTCTCTCTTTTTGATGCACCTCGAAGCCTTGGAACCATAGTCACCCTCCTCCAACCTGTGCAACAAAGAGCCCCAACCAAGTCCATCGTAGTGGCCAGCTCCTTCACCCCATGAACCTGCACCACCCTCAAATCCTTTGAAATACTCCAGTGTGTGGTTACGATATAATTCCGTCCAAGGTGCCTCGAGGCCTTTGACGACAGCATAATGGCTGTACAAAAGTTCCCATGTGGGTCGGACTGCGCCCCGGGAGGCAGGGCTGATGACGGAGTAGCTGACGATACCGTTGGTATAGGGGGAAAAGGGAACATCGTGGCCAAGATTGTAGCGGGCGTAGTACTCGGCGCTGGCAAGTAAAATATAAGTAAAACGTTTTAGAATTCTTATGGGAAGGGGGGAAGCAAGGAAATTTTTTACCTACCCGAGAAGGATTCGATTGTCGTCATACCCGAAGAGATCTTCGCCTTGATTCCAAGCTTGCTGCCCGATGACACCGAGCAGCTGGAAATCAAGTCCGCCATGACCTTGGTCTCTACCAGCTTCTTGACCTTGTCCCAGCGGCTTCCCCGTCCCAGGTTCCTCAACAATGTTGGTTATCGCATTCCCAATGGCACCGTTACCGGACCCGGTTTTAAAGTAGTTGATTGCAAAATCCCAATAGGTCTGGTTATCTGCCAATACACCGATGGCCATAGCAGACGCCACATTGCAAAGTTCCCAATTCGCGAAAAAGTGCTTATGGTTGTGTTCTGAGGGTTCGCCGTGGTTGAGAAATTTGGTATTCAATGGCAGAATGAGGGTGATCAGCATGTGGGTGACACTGGCTAAACCGTTCTTCGAAAAGGGGGGGTAGTCCCGAAGGAGCTCGGCAGCGTTGGCTAGCTGGTAGCCCTGTAATCCGGCGGTAAGGTATTTATCGTCGCCTCCGTCAAGAGTTTTGAGTTGGCTGGCCCAAGCAGCCAAAATTCGAGCCGAAGCGTCGGCGTATTGGGTATCACCCGAAATTTTCCAGCGTAGTGCGAGATCGAAGGCTGCGGCAGCGTCGTGCCATAACAACTCACCGTTTATGCTCCGGTCGACAGAGCTGACGGCATTCGGGGTATATGAAGCGTCGGAATATTTTATACTGGTCAGCTTATTCCAAGAGCTGAGCCAGGGATCCTTTTTGGCATCGATCTTGCTCTTCACTCTATCGATATCGGAATTGGTGACCAACAACCCAGGGTGGACGAAGGAATAGACCTTGGGGATAAAGAGGAAGACGAAATAGAAAAAAATGAGCGATATGCGATGCATGCCTGGAATACTAAAGGAGTGATTCGAATGAGAGTGAAAAGCCGTCTGGGCTGGTAACCAATGTGGCAGGAAAATAGAAACAGGGACTGGAGTTGAGGGACACCATATGTTCCACCCTTAAATATGTCACGGTTCGATGATGGCGAGAAGCAGGAAAGGATATCAACTCTGATTTCACCGTGGTTTTAAATAATTCAATGCCATTCTGTCGGCCATTTCAGCAGGGCCGGCGCCTATGGGACAGATGGTCATTCCTTCTTTCGTGCTGTCACTGAAAAGGTCAAAAAACTTGTGGTTAAAACTTAGCCTAAGGTCATCTGTTGGTCATCTGAGTTGGAGTTTCTAAAGAAACCCACACCAATCCTTTGGAGCCGCTCGGCATCAAACTGTTGCACGCGGTCGTTTGGTTCTAAAGGCCGCTCAGAGGCAATTTCTCCCAACATCGACCCACACCAAACCCACACGGCCTATCCTTGGCAAGATAATTGATGAGTCTTAGAAAATAACCTGTGTTTCTAAACACTGCGGGAAGTTATCCAATATAAGCAGACTCAAACTACAGATTACCGTGTTGTCCATGTCTGACTGATCTCATCAGGCCTCCGGTGTATGATGCAAGTGACGAGAATTTGGTTATTCCATGATCAGTGCATGGAGCCTCAGGCTGATACGTTGATATGTAATCAAAAGTTCGAGGTATCAGTTACATGTTACAAGAACCTCTCCATGAATTCGACAGCTCCAATATATCATTCAAGTTGAAATCATACATGGAGTATATATTTCGTTTGCCTAGTCAGTGCGCGAAGGAAGCCCTAGGCATACCAAAATGAGAGGATCTCACGGTTTGGAACCATTGTCATTTTCATCCAACCTGTGCAACAAAGAGCCCCAACCAAGACCGTCAAATTGGCCAGACGCTTCACCCCATGAACCTGCACCACCCTCAGATCCTTTGAAGTACTCCAGTGTGTGGTTACGATACAGTTTCGTCCAAGGTGCTTCGAGGCGTTTGACGACAGCATAATGGCTGTACAAAAGTTCCCATGTGGGTCGAACGGCGCCCCGGGCTGCAGGACTGACGACAGAGTAATGGACGATATAGTTGGTATATGGGGAAAAGGGAACATCGTAGCCTAGGTTGTAGCGGGCGTAGTACTCGGCGCTGGTAAAATAAATAAAAATAAGTAAAATCTTTAAGAGGAGCGGGTGCAATTTGTTTACATACTTGAGAAGAATTCGGTTGTTGTCGTACCCAAAGAGATCTTCGCCTTGATTCCAAGCTTGCTGGCCAATGACTGCGAGCAGCTGGAGAGCAAGACCGGCGTGGCCTTGGTCTCTACCAGCTTCTTGACCTTGTCCCAACGGCTTCCCCGTCCCAGGTTCCTTAACAATGTTGGTTATCGCATTCTCGATGGCACCGTTACCGGACCCGGTTTTAAAGTAGTTGATTGCAAAATCCCAATAGGTCTTATTGTCTGCCAATACGCCAATGGCCATAGCCGATGCCACGTTGCTAAGTTCCCAATTCGCGAAAAAATGCCTGTGGTTGTGTTCTGCGGGCTCGAGGTGGTTGAGGAATTTGATGTTCAATGGCAGAATGAGGGTCGTCATCATACGGGTGACACTGGCTAAACCGTTCTTCGAAAATGGGGGATAGTCTCGAAGGAGCTCGGCAGCGTTGGCTAGCTGGTGTCCCTGTAAGCCGGTGGTAAGGTATTTATCGTCGCCTCCGTCAAGAGTTTTGAGTTGGCTGGCCCAAGCCACCAAAATTCGAGCCGAAGCGTCGGCGTACTGGTTATCACCCGAGATTTTCCAGCGTAGCGCGAGATTAAAGGCTGCGGCGGCGTCGCGCCAAAGAAGCCTGCCATTCTTGCCTCGGTCGATGGAGGCCACGGCATTCGGGGTATACGAAGCGCTGGAATATCTTATACTGGTCAGCTTATTCCAGGAGCTGAGCCAGGGATCCTTTTTGGCATCGATCTTGCTCTTCGCTCTATCGATATCGGAATTGGTGACCAACAACCCAGGATGGGCGAAGGAATAGACCTTGGGGACAAAGAGGATGACGAAATAAATAAAAATGAGTGATATGCGATGCATGCCTGGGATACTAAAGGAGTGATTCGAATGAGAGTGAAGAACTTGTCCGGGCTGGTAACCAGTAGGGCAGGAAAATGGGGAGTAGGGTTTATAAAAGTGAGTATGGACACATATGTTGCATTTTAAGCAAGTTCGACGATCTCGGGAAGAAATCAGAGTTGATGTCGTCCAACTGAGACTCTTCGAGATGATGATTGTGCCATGTGCATAGAAGATCCTGACAAGATGAAACCTTCCTTCTCGTAAAGCGGTCAATATTAAATAAAAAGTTTGGCCCTTCTCATCACATTCGTTCGTTGACTCGGAGTTGAGCCATCAGAGCGTTTCGAGTTGTGCACTTCTCATTGCGTCGAAGCCCACACCATGATGCACGAAGGTTGAGTTGTTTCGCGAGTTGTGTCGGTGTTCGCATGGATGGAATGCATAAGAAAGAACTGGAGTACTGGACATTGGACAAGTCACAATCATGACATTTAAATTTAAAGTTAGGAGATAATTCGCTCACGTGATGGTGGCGCGCGGTTGTTGGTCCCAAGTTGAAATTTCAATTTCTGGCTCGACTCTTGGACACTTCAACTACTTGGCACCAGGGATACCGTTTGTTGGCCATGGACGCCCTAATATCTCTTATGAACCACCCCTACGTGACGATGAAGCTGGGTTTGGGCTCAGACAAACGAAACATCGATACAATTTATCCCATTTCCCTCTTCTTTGCCTTTGGCATCTATCTTGTCTTCGACCGCTACCAGAAGAGATATAACAGCGCGGTGCCTTTTCATTGGACACACCCTGAGGTAAGTTTTATTTGCTTTGATCATGTTAAAGGTGTTCATTCATGGCAAAAGGCGGCTGATCCAACATGGGAGGCGAGGCAACTAGTCGAACCCAATCTTCAATCCCACCTTAAGACACCAGAGTTGCTTCCCGCCATGGCTGAAGGGCGTCAATGGATTACATCATTTGATCCAGCTACTGGCTTGCACATTGGCTCTTTCTTAGCCGACAACGAAGAGGAAATCGAAAGGAAGATCAGGGTTGTTCAGCAAGCGCAACGGACTTGGAAAAAGACGACATTCCAGCAACGCAGACGTGTCGTTAGGAGTTTGCTGAAATGGCTAGTGGATAATCAAGAATCTTGTGCGCGGGTCGCATGCAGAGACACTGGGAAGACCTGTCAGTTTATACGTATCCCTCTTTTGTATGGATGTTCACCACAATATTAGTGATTGACGCCGCATTGGGAGAGATTTTAACCACTTGTTCAAAGATGGAATGGTTGATGAAGCACGGTGAAAGCGCTTTACGCGATGAAACCCGACATTCCAACTTTATGTTATTTTACAAGAAGTCACAAGTCATCTACGAACCACTTGGCGTTGTCGCAGCGATTGTCTCCTGGAATTATCGTATGTGATGCCCCTTTTCAGCACGCGATTCTCATGTATTGCTTAGCCTTGCACAACGCCTGGTCTCCGATTCTTGCAGCCTTATTCTCTGGTAATGGCATTGTCCTCAAATGTTCTGAGCATGTTGTCTGGTCTACCTCTTGGTTTGTTGGTGCCATTTCTACATGCCTGGAAGCTTGTGGCCATGATCCTAGACTCGTTCAAACGGTTTGTTGCTATCCTGAGCAAGCTACAGCAATTACAGAGTCTCCTCTCATCAAACATATCACTTTCATTGGTTCGGAGACTGTGGGACGCAAAGTAGCTCAAGCTGCCACCAAACACCTCACCCCTGTAACACTCGAGCTAGGCGGAAAGGACCCAGCTATCATCCTTCCTGGAACTGATTTGCACCAATGGACACCTACCCTACTCCGAGGGGTATAGTAAGTCATTTTTAGTTCA
>Ga0307507_10005773_pt1 | contig 19896 bp, 17 predicted proteins | sample 7_EM_MG_FD_207223 | JGI IMG/M metagenome (GOLD analysis project Ga0307507, IMG submission 207223) | Populus trichocarpa ectomycorrhiza microbial communities from riparian zone in the Pacific Northwest, United States - 7_EM | ecosystem: Host-associated > Plants > Roots > Unclassified | place...
CCTCCCTCTCAACCGTAAGCACCCAGGGGCCAGAACACGAGCAGTGCTCCATGAACTCATTGACCTTCAAAGTCTGACACTTCCCACACTTGAGGTCTTGGACATTGTGCGCTGCGACAAACTGGTGCAACTGGGATATCATCTTCTCCTCGAACGCCAAGCGATCGAACTCGCTGCCGCAGAAGTCGAACTTGCACTTCCAGGCACGCTCGCGGAGTTGGCCGTCGACCGTGACTTCCGGCATTAGGTCCTCGTCCTTGCACAAGTCCATGTCGCGCGGGAGGGCACAGTTCTTGCAGATCACTTGGGAGAATTTGAGCGTTTCGCTAGGGTTCTCAAACGTACCCTCTTTGCTAAACTCTTTGATGTCGAGCATTGCTAGGAGATCCTTGCGGAGGGTGCGCGCTTCTATGTTGATCTCTTTGGCGAGGCCGAAGACCGCTGTTAGGGAGCGGACCAGTTGCAGGACGGGGTTCCTCATCTCCCGATAGGCGCCTGGTAGGGAGGGGAATTCAAAGTCAACGTTGATTTCTGGGTGGATCATGGATTCTTGCTGGCGGCGGATGAGTTGGCCGATTTGTTTGCGGAGGGGCTTCTTGAATTCGTTTCCGAGAACGATCTTGTCGCCGGGGTCCTCGGACATTTTGAAGAAGATCTGGGTAGGCCTTGGTGTTGAGATATCGGATCCTGACACGGGCGGATTCTTCTGAGTGTGCATAATCTCTACAAACTCGACCACCCAATCATTGAAGATCGTCTGTAAAGCCTGTGGAAGGAACTTTGCAAATTGCCAATGCATGATAATCTTCAATTCCTGGTTCTCTGCTTCGACCACCTTCTCACAAGCTTTTCCCCCATGATTCATCTCATCATACCAGACAAGATAGTCCCAATACTCATTGATCTTCAAATCGAGAAAGTTGAACAACGGCTTTGCCCGGATAGCTTTAATAATGTATTCGCTATAAGCATAAGCATTCCCAACATCTACCTTAGTAGTCTGAATAAGAAGCTTGTTGGCATTCGCAAACACAACGTGTGACCCAACTCGCCGGAAATCAGTCAGAAGCTGCAAGAAAGCCTTCTTGGACATAGTCTGGACATAGTAGTGTAATGCCCGGTCGTAAAGGAATGAATCCGGGCTCTCAACCCAGCGTACCAAATGCTCAACCATAATTTCCGCTACCGGTTGCCCTCGGGTAGCCAGAGCAGACCAGGCCTTGACCATCTCTCGTAAAACCGCCACTCCAGCTGTGGCGAACGCATTGTTTGCGAAAATAATATTGGTCCCATCAGCTGGATCGTCACCTTGAGGTGCTGCTGGGTTCATAGCAATGGAATCACTTCCCTCCAGCTCGTTTATTAAAGAGGATGTAAGAATGGTGTTGATAGCTAAATTTCGGACCTCAATCTCGATACAAACAGACGAATACGACCCAGGGTTATTGATGACAGGCATATCCACCGTTTCCATAGGCCCCAAGATGTCATCCTTCTCATGTCCTCCATGGTCTGGTTTGGGCGAAGGTGACCACCACAGCACAACGTTATTCCTCTGTAGCCGTCGCGCATAGTCAATGTCAATCAGGAAAGTTGGGTCATCCTTCTCCAGGTTACATAGAGGGACCCCCCCGTAACGCGCTAGCTCCACCAAATGCAGTATCCATGCCCCCAAAGCTAGGTAATGCGTCACAATTCTCTTAGCCACGAATGTCTGCCAACCAAGCGGAGGCAGGTTACTATCCGAGGAGTCCGAACGCAAGGTGAGGATAGGGAACTCGTTCAAGATAGGCACAGTATCCACCAGAGCCCTGTGTTGTGGGGATTGAATAACAAGTGTAGTTGGCTTCGACTCCTCGCTCCGAATCTTCTTTAACAAATTAGTCAACTCCTTCTCTAGCTTCTTTTTCGTATTGACATAAGTTGTTTGAAAGTGTAGTGTGGCTGGGTACTCGATCATGCTATCTCCGGGGCCATTGGCCACTTCCATCTTTCGTGTGGATTGCTCGGCGTATATCTTGTCCATGTTCGGGAGGCCCTGGGCTTCCCGTGTCGTATTATAAACTACAACATATGCTTCTCCCCCAGGTGGGAAGAGACCAAAGACCTGGCGGTCACCCGCAACTACGTGATACAAAAACAAGTAGTCCATGCTCCCGATATGAAGGTAAGGGCTTTTCGTCTCTTTCGATTTCAAAGAAGACAAGTCGAAGCCTTGGTCAAGACCCTTCCCGAGCACACCTCGCTGGGACTCGTCGAAGGTGCAACTATTGCCTAGTTCGAGGAGAACGCGAACACTCATAGGGACTTGAGTCTCGTACACCCCCTCGACGCTAGCATGCGAGAAGATAATCGAGAAAGCCTTCTGCTCAGATATGTACGTATCCTCAGGCACCACCAGCTTGAAGAGATTCCCCGAAGGATGGCCATTTGGAAGAGTATGATTAACCCTCTCTACTGTACACCCCTTAACAGAAACATCCGGAAGCTCCTCATTCTTAAAATTGATAAATATTTGACGCGGAACCTTAATCTTCAAGGTGATGATCTTCCTACCAACCAATACGAAGGCCCTAACTTCACCGGGCATGTCCGTCGGCCGAAGTTGCAAAATCTCCCAGGTGTTCGAAAGCATGAACTCCGTCTGATTCCTGAAGAAGCCACCAATAGAATCAGTTTGAAGAGAACTCCTGTCTCCGAACAATTGCCTCCGCCTAGTCCGAGCGTGCTTTTGAATCTTCCACTTTTTCTTCTGGTACTGCAACCACCCTTTATAATCCCCTGTCATCGACGGCATCACAGCGGGAAGACTAGTAAACGGGTCACCCCCAACCGGACCAGGAGTATCAGGCGCCTTTCTCTTCCCGAGACGCCTCGCAGTTCCAAGTATAGGACGGTTTATAGGCATCGTAGTAGTGCCGCCAAAGTCCTCCATATCGTCCAGATGCGTAGACACTCCGGGAGGGACAATCTCCAACTCGGTCCGTTTCTGAAACATATCCGTCATCTTCTTCTGCTTGAACCTATCATCCTTAGTATTGATACGTTTTTGTAGCCAATCCGGATGCGGCACCCTAGGCACTGGGTTCCGTACTTTCTGGAGAGCGGCGGGGATGGTGATAAGCTTCTGAATGACAGATCCCAGGCGCTCAAGGTAGTAGTTCCAATCAATGATGCCTCGGGGATCGAAATCACTCGGTTCCTCACGCAGCCATTTTCGCAAGAAGTGGCGTCTGACTGATTCCTCTGCAGAAAATATGGCAACTGGAAGTGCTCTCTCGGTAACAGGCGCGCCTCGAGGTTTTGCGGATATAATGTATTTGCAGTTGAGACCTTTGTCCTTTACCATCTGCTCGCCCAAGAACTCTGCCAACCGCTTCGCAGTGGTAATAGACGTCGACTTCTGGGAACCATACTCCGCCAATGTCTTTGACATACTTCTGTTTTCACAAATTAAGTCGATGAGCTCCTCATCAGCGAGTGTGCGACCTTTTGAATGCAAAACATCAAGCCAGCGATTGGCTGTCTTCGCCACAGCACCATAACACTCCTCTAGACTCGTTCCCTCCAAGAAGAATTTAAAAATTTGAGACTGGAAGATCTTAATTAATTTTAGCTCGCCACGGCGCTTGACTTCAAACCCCTTCAATTCCGCTAAGCTCCCATCATGATTGAACACAGCGTAACGTTTTTTCAAATTCTTATCCTCCTCTTTGGATGTAGGCAGGATCATAGCCCTATAAGGCCCATCAACCTCAAAGAAAATAGTGTTTTCGCTATGAGTCTTATATCTGTGGGTGATTGGATCCACAAGTTCCGAATATTGGTCATTGGTAAATTTTGCATGGACCAGATGGTTCAACATCACGCAAGGGTAAGATATCGGCAGCTTCTTCCCACCCTCAAGCGTGAACGCAAAGTTCTCTGGAAATGTCCCTGGGAGAATACACCAAATACCGTCGGTATCTAGCTCTAATGGTCTCCCGATCTGCTCGACAATTTCTTTAGCCATTTGAATAATGTGGGCACCAGTAAGACAAGTGACACCAGCCATCTCCATGGAATACCAGCGAGATCCTTTTCTCATGACGTATCCGTAGAAGGAATTGAGAATGACTTTGTGAGCAAGCTGCATAGAGTCGAACAAGACAGTCATCTTATTCGCTTCATCAATCTCTGCAGCGGTGGCGCCGGAGGCCTTAAGGTCGTCCGCTTTACGCTTCCATACTTTTTGCTTCCCCTTGAAGTCATAACGGCGATCACGGAAGTTCTTGACAGTATCGACGTAGAACGGATTCTCACGCTGACAGATAATAGCTTCTTTCTCAATCGTTTTAGTTTCATGAATCCTATGATAGACCTTTTTGCTGTATTCTGTGAGGCGCTTCTTGACTGCCGAGGCTTGCTCCTCGCTTGCCAGATCATCCCACGTTCTCGGGGGCGATTTCGGGTGCTTAGGAGGGAATTTCTCGTTTTCCAGTGCACGCCTGATCATATTGTACTCATCCCTTTTGGCAGGAAGATACTCTCCTCTCCAGGACCATGGCAACCGCCGGTCACAGGTTTTTCCAGGCCGGTTGAAGTCACAGGCAGCACAGTCCGATTCCGATATCATAGAATCTGGCTGAAGACGATTTGTGGTCATAATGTTCGGATACATAGAAGCAACGTCTAAATGGTATATCGATGGTCGCTCATTTCGTGTAGGGATGTCTTTCAACTGCTGGAGTTTCGACCTAATTTGTTCTTTGACCTATCCACTCCATAAGCAGAAATCGCAACCATTAGAGGCAAGCATACAAACCTCATCATAATTCGTCACGTCCTCCATCTTCTTACCCCCTTCAACAACAATACTAAATTGTAAAGCGGAATCAAGGTCCTCGATGAGCTGCCGCCAAATCAGACAACCGTCCAGAAACAAAAATAAAAATAGACTCAAAAGCCGCTTACTTTATCAATGGCCTTCGTATCAATAACGAAATTGGCCGGGATGTCACTTCGGAACACTCCCGCCTCGATAGACTCGACGTGGCCGCCGACGTATGTCTCCGACCCTAGCAAGTGACCATCGAAGAATGCCTCTTCAACCTGCTTATGCTTATTCGGCAAGACAATCTCCTTCCGATACGCTTGGACCTGTTCAAGTTAGCGAGTGATACTTTGTGACCGTGCGAAACATCTATCGTACCATGAGCAACATCTCACAGAGAGTTCCCGTTCCCTTCCGTAGCACATCATCCGGGCCTAGTGGGATAATTGTGCACAGGGCAAAAACAAAGGGATGTACGTATTTCATGTATAGGTAGTACGTAGCCACGGCGTCGGAAACTGAGTACTCTGCCAGGACTTGTGGTTTCTCCATGGCATATCTTGGAACGCAGAATCAGTAACTTCAAGGTAAGAAGAGGATGGGCAGTAAACAAACTTTGTCATAAGCTCGGGGTCCAATTCATCGGGATCGTATCCGAGCTTCGCAGTAGTGACTGCTTTCAAACCTTGACTCCCCTGGGGCAGGTAACTATCACGCTTAACCCAGGCGAAGGCATCCATGTGGGCGGAATAGTTGCTATAATAGATGTCTTCGGAGTTTTTCCGGAAGCCAATCTCACGGTACATGTCTATGCCCAATTGGGAGGCTCTAGTTTCTACGAATGGCCAATCGAAGAAGTCACCGTTGTACGTTACCATTACGGTGGGCTTTGCCTCTTTGATATGGTCGAAGAACCGCTCGAGCACGGCTTTCTCGTCTGGCTCGTTGAAGACCATGAAATGTCCTTCATATTCTGGTCGAGGAGTGTATTCGAAATCCTCAATGTCTTGGGAAACGATCTCTCTGTTGGTGATCAGAAACCCCTATAAGCACGTACTTAGCTTTCATATTCCGTTCACCAATCCTCAGCACTAGTAAACTCACAGATCCTTCAATCATATACGATATCATCATAATCTGATCAATTGAAGCGTCAGGAAACTTTAACGGTAACTTTGTGGTTTCAATATCCCACGCCAGCACTACCGGCTCGGCCTGTTTCAGTCGATCCTCAATGCAAGTAAACGATACAATGCCGTGCTTGGCCTCAACAGTATACCACTTTCCAATACGTATCTCTGTATGCTACTTATCAGCAACCATTAAGTACTGCAAACATATCTCGATGGCATTACCTTGATCGATAGCTACCCGCACATGATACGGCACATCATACTCTCGTATATCAATTATGAAGTCGCAAGCTTCAGCCATAGTCGTAGACCTTCGTACATCATTACCTTCATCAATGAAGTCAAACCCGGCGCTGGCACTGTCCCAAAATCAGCTCTATTGCCTCCGGAAAAACCCCTCAGTGTATCATATATACCTGGCAACTTCGGCATAAGCATCCATGGCATTAACATTTTTTCTATTCTTCTCCGCAATTGGCATAAGCACCTTCCGCGCCGCCAGTAAATCCGTGACGTTTACAAACTCAAGCTTAATGAAAGTTCTCCGGTAGCCCAGTAAATGATTCGGCTGTCACCCATATCGTCAGCTCTGACCATCCTTTCCCCCAGGGTATCACCACTGCCTACCATGCGTAAATCTTCCTTTGTCAACCTTGAAGTCTTCTTGATTATACCCTCAAACTTTCTTCTCAGCCACTCCTCTACCTCCGGCTCATTACCACGCTACCATTGCCGCACTCATCAGCATTCACATCCCAGGCAATGCTACACGGGGCTCTCCCAAACCTTAGTAGCGATCAAAAAATAGGGATCATACAAGAGCGTTGCTTTGAACGACCCCCCATAATCGTCCAGAAAGTAAAAGTCCACGCCCGCTTTTCCACCGGTAACTTGGTCGTCTTCCAGAACAGTCTATGAATCCCCCCAACCAACAACCCCGCATCAGCAAACCACTTTTCTCCCGCCCTCAATTGATTCCACAGAGTATTTTCTTTTTATAAACTCACAGACTTCATGTTAACCAGCCAACCAACTCTCTTAGGCCCAGCCTCAAACCTAGGGAATCCCATCCGCTCATCAATGTCATTCGCAAGTCTCAAGGACTCGAACTTCTCCTCCCCGGAGATGCCATCGGTGGCCAGTAATGAGCTCGCGCCAATAGTCTTTGTCTTCTGGAATCGTCCTCCACCGCTGTTGCCGCCTCTGCGGTAGCCTCCGCGTTTGAAGCGTGCGCTGCTGCCGCCCCGGGAAGAGTACATTGTTGAAACCGATGCTGTATGATGCTGTAGGTGGATATTAAAGAGTGTACCGTTTTGTATGGTATAGAGTGTTCAACGCTAAAGGAGTGAGAACGGAGGGGAAAATAAAATAAAAAGTAGAAGTAGAATTAAGTATGATTACCAGAATGGAGAAAATCCGAAGGTACTCAAGGTTGTCAAAAGGAAGATTTTATCCTTTCGTCAAAAGGAGCATGGACCAGATAAGATCAACACGGGGGACAACGCGCACCCAACGCGTCGGAAATTTAATTGAATTACATGAGGGAACCCAATTCGGTTACTTTGCTTATGTAACCAATTACCGTAGGGCCGAACTCAGTATATACCATGGCAACCTTAAATCCCTAGGCGAGAATGATATCACAGCCAATAAATCCATCCCAATCCCAATCCCAATCCGACACACACTCAACCCCTCAAACAAGCAACCAAAACCAGTGGAAATGGCAGAGGACTCCCGAGATCGCTCTACAGACACCAGCACAAACCCAATCGCAACCGCAAACCCCACAAAGCCAGAAGTCACACCAAACAACTACGCCGCAACCCAGCCAGCTACCCTCTCGGAAGCCGTCAAAACCATCCACGCAGAAGACTTCAAGAAAGTACACTTACAGCCGTGCGTCCGGAATGCCCTTCTCTACGGGATCGCCGCCGGGTTTGCGTTTGGGGGATTGAAGATTGTTCTTCGAGGTTTGTTTCTTTACCCCCCCCCATATTTCCTCGAAAGAAGGGAAAGAAGGGAGGAGTTTACTAGTTTACTTTGCAGCGCCAGTACCTAATGCAGCGAATTGGGCTGCCGGAACGTTTGTGGGAGGTAGTGCGGTTACGTATGAGGTTTGTCAGTACCGGAGGCAGAAGGAGAAGGCGGGGGTGCAGAGGGCTGTGGAGATTATTGACCGGAGGAAGGCCGAGAGAGAAAAGGCTCTGGTGGAAAGTAGGGAGGCGAGCAGGAGGGCTGCTGAGGAGAGGGCTGCAAAGAAGGAGGCGGAAAGGTTGGAGAGTTTGAAGCCATGGTACAAGAAGATTTTTTAGAAACAAAATGGGATGGTGGGGGGAGATAATTGTACATACATTAGGTGTAAATATTAACTTTGGTGTCATTGGTTCTGCTAAACTTGACTTGGGTCTCTATGCTATGCCACAAGTGATTATGCGATGTAAAACTAACTTAGGCGGGGATAGCATCCTAGTGAAAAGCAATACCTGAAGAAATACTGTATCAAAAACAATAAAACAGATAGATGTCAAGCCAAATCGTAAAACACAACACCCCATCCCCCTAAACTCTAAAACACCCATTACCGTAACCATACACCCAAGAGAGTTAACAAACAAAAAAAGGAAACCCCAAACCCATCATTTAATCCCCATATCAGTCCCGAAATATACAGCCCCACTCCAGCAATACGAAATATGAACATATACCCTAATCCCCACTAGCAACAAAGCCAAAGAAAGAAAAAAAAGAATGAGTGAAAACCGGAACCAGATATACGCCATCCAACCACCCAAACCGCATATACAATCCCCTCAAAAGCCGTTGAGATATCACGGACGGACAGACAGACAGACAAAACCCCCATACCAAGCTTATCAGCAGTATGATAGCAAGATTAAACATCAAAATGCACCCTCTTCCTCCGCCCGCGAAAATCCTCTTCGTCCTCCTCCCCTTCAGATCTGTGTGTAAGCCCCTTCGTCACCGCAGCCGCAGCCGTAGTATTACCATTCGTAAAGCTCTTCCTCCTCCTCCTCTCCCAACTCCGTTTCTCCCGTGCTTCCTTGGACACTCGGGATTTATACTCTCGAATCTTCCATTCGATAGTTAGCTTCAAGCCACTCCTTCAACTCCCAAGCACGGGCAGGGTAGAATACCTGTTGTAATTTCTTCTGAGCCCTAATGTAACTCTGTCTAGCAGAGGGCTTAACTCCAACTCCACTCAATCCCCAATCACTATCCTCCTCCCCCTCTTCTTCTTCTTCTGCTGCTCCCTCTTGGTGCCCATGCACCGGATGTGGGACAGGAGTATTCCCAGCCTCCTCATCACCACTACTACTCCCTCCCCCACCTCCTCTCCCCAGCGTTAACGGCGGTGATACTAGTCTTGTGCGTTTTCCAACCACCCGTCCATTCCCATCTCTTTCCTCCCCCCTTTCATTTCGATCATCTCCATCATCAACAACCACCCCATCCTCACAAGCCATCCTAGCATCAAGTGGGAACTTCACCTGACCAAGAGACAACCCTTCAAGCTGCCGAGCAAGTCGTCCAGAGTGCGAGGAGCCTTCGGGCTCCGTTTCTCCCCCTTCCTCTTCTTCTTGCCATGCGGCCGGAGGCGGAGGCAGTGGGAGGCCCTCTCGTTTACGCTTCAGTGGAGAGAATAACGTGGATGGAGTAATTGTACTTGTATATATCGCCATTTTCGTATCCGTATCCCCACCCGTGGGGGGGGAAGGCGGTGGGGTTCGCTGTGTGGTACCGCTCGTGGTGGTGGTGGTAGGTTCCATAGTTGATTGATTGATGATGTGCCGGTGAGTTGATAGATGGATAGGTAGATGTTGGTAATGCTTTGCTTTGGCTTACCCTGGCCGAGCAGAGCAGAGTACAGTGCAGTACCGATAAGTATAGGTATGTAATCAGACAAACATCAAGGACCGATATGGCTCGCTGGTCTTCCTACTCAAACAAGCTAAGAACCTCGAAGTTCAGCCTCATCCGCCAGCGTACGGTACGGTAGATCAAACCCCGTCCAGAACAAGTTCCGGATCTCGTCAGGGGTTCCTTTGTAGTGTAACCGATTACGGTACCGGTAGCGAGCCACCCCCCATCGGCCATTGGTAATAAGATTACGCTAAACCGCTATCGAATCTAACTTTCTTTATACGTGTGCCCACTGTATGACTACCACCTATAGACCACCGTACTTCGCAGAGTTCATAGAACGGCACTCGCTCCGGTGGTGTCGGTGGATCAAACATAGGCCATTGCTGGGATTTCTTGTGCGCAGTTATATGGTACCGCACTTCCCGGGTTTGCTCGGGTGGATAGGGGTAGGGTTAGCCCGGCGCCTTGCTGTAATAATTTACTCCACTCTAATTTACTCCATCTGCTTCGAGTTGGGTTCCGGTACCAGTATCAGGATGACATTTTGGAGGTGTGTGGGATGATAAGAAAGAAAGTCCCCATAGCATTCTTCTTGTTGGACGCGAGACAAAGCAAGGCTTGCGGGCGGGAAATTGCAATGGCATGGCTCAATTACGGCAATGCATAAACAGAGTTAAGCGAGTGAGAGTGCGTGAGGAAATGAGAATTGTGACTAGAGTGCTAAGTACTAGTAGTGCCGTCCACTGTTGAAGTTATCAACGCCTCCTCTTTTTTATTATCTATGATAGCTAAAGCGTCCTCCTTCCTTCCTCTACGACGTTAACCTAACATGCTCCGCCAAGTCTCATACTATGCCGACTGGAAAGGAACTTTTATGATTATCTACCGGGACCTCTCGCTCTCACCCCAAACGTAAAAAGACAGAAAATCCATCGGAGCAGTATATTTCTCACCCACCGAAGAGGAGGGAGAGCGCAAGAAAGAAAGAAAGAAAGAAAGAAAGAAAGAACAGAGACCTCATAAAACATGGCGCATTAAATAAATGTATGTATGCATGTATCAAGGGAAAGGAAGAAGAGAAAGAAAGAAAGAAAGAAAGAAAGAAAGGAGGCTAAGCCCTCCTAATTCTTTGTATTAAACGACGAACCGCTCGAGCTAGACATTGTAAGTAGCTCACCCCTCCGTACCCCAAGGTTGCGATAAAAATGAAATAAAGACGTAGCTACCGTAGCAGGAAAAACGCAAGGAAAAACGCAAAAAAATACAAAAAACACCAAAGGGACAGTATACTAGGAACGCTCAAAGCAGCCATTCATAATGGGCATCGAAATCGTGAGAAAATGAGCGGATGGAGTTTGATAAAACCCATGGGACAGAAACGCGGGAAAAAAAGCCACAGAAGGAAATAATAATGGCCCTCGCAAAAAGAGCTATCCACTAGCTCACTCTACCCTATACCTGATATTGCAACAAACAAAACAACGCAAGCGAATCCGAAGGAATGGGATTATAGGCATAAGTATGTATCAAAAAGGGAAAGAAGAAAAAAAGTCCAGGCTCAAATCTTCAAGTTCATGCCGTTTATGTGGATATGGGGCTCCTGCTCTCGTTATCGTTGCCAACCTCCGCTCCATTTTCGCCTGTTCGAAGCTTCTCCCGCAGCTGGGTGGCAGAGGATAAGCACTCAATGTATGTCCTGAACTTGATGATTTCCCTCAGTAGATAGCTGGACTTCTTTTCCCAATTACCCATCGCCTTTGAGGAATTTGGGTGCCGTGGGGAGAACTAGTGATTGTTAGCATTGAAACCCTTTCAAGAGGGCGGAGCCAAAACCTACAGTTAGGACCATTGTAGGCCTCAAGTCGTTGTGTCTAGCAAGTTCTGCCTCAATATTGGCGACATAGGTCTCTAAAGCCCTTAGCTGATCGGCCTCGCCTAATGAGCTGGCGACCATGCTTTGACTTGGTGGCGCCCAATCCGTGATGTTCACCCGGTCGCCCGGCAATCTTGGTCTGACCATTGTCCCGTGGTCAAGACTGCTCCTAATGGAAATTTGCAAGCTGGGCCTTGATTCACCGGTATTGGAGACACTTGAAGTTAAGCCAGGGCCTATCTCGCCAAGGACATTGTCGCTCCAGCCATATTCCACGTTACTGACACCACCAGTCAAAGGCTCCTTTGAGAGCCTGGCTGCCCAATAGTTGGCTGTAGAAACAAATTCCTTGACAATCTCCGCCGTGCCAACCTCGAAGAAATGGACGGCACCAGAGGGAAGTGACAAGGCCCAGACGTTAGGCCTCGCCTTCGAATAGCCAGGTGGTGGGAGCGCTGATGCGATAGTCTGCCGCAAAAGGAAAGAGCCGATGGCATCCGCGCTCTCGGTCCAATTGCCACCCCCAACAACTCCAACCACAGCATCCTTGTTCTTCCCGGACTGATTGAACTGGAAAAGCCTCATCCACCCCCTCTCAATCACCGCAAAGCACTCAGTCCAGCCCCTATTCTTAGCCTTTTTGTCCATGCTTTCGAGATGATGTTTGTGCTTCAGCATTCCTTCTTTTGCCCAAGGTGCTCCGGCAAGCTCCAATTCATCATAGTCGAGCAAGGTAGATTCTCTGTCATCTACTGAAGTCCCACTTGCTGCTTCCTCCCTGATGATAGCATGGCTCAAAGCGTTAGCGAATCCTATAGATTGTGCGTAGTCGGCATGCGTAAATGCTGAACCCAGTGAATCAACAGACATAGAGGTCTGGGTCTTGTCAAGGGAGTATTTGCTCCAGGTGCTGGATGCAGAGGGACTCCACATCGATCGATCCTCGAGACTAGTCCGACTAGAGCCTGCATATGAGCCATTGTAAAGCCTGGGCCGAGACCGATTCTTAGCCGTCCACTTTGCGCCTAGTTTGCTGTCGCGATTATTGCGATTAGAGACACTAAGCTCTGAGGGGGCCCTGCTAATAGTGCTCGGTGATCGCCGCAAAACGTTGGAGCCAAAAACCGAAAGTGAGCTGTGATGAGGTGTCTCAACAACCTTTTCCTGGGGCGCACCATGAAGGGGAAGTGCAGATGCTTTGACTGATGCGTAAAAGTCTTTCAGCACAGTCTCAATCTGGGTCTCCCAAGCTCGGATTCCACCACCACCACCAAGTGGGGCCTTGACTAAAGCAAGCCCACCATCCATATCGTAATCTATCTTCTCGCCCGGATCACCTGCTCCCTTAGGACTCAAATTTCCAATTCCGCTTGCTTTGCTAGAGTTCTTGGTACCCTTGACAAAGTCTAAAGAGGTGCGGGGTTCGCTCATTTTCCTCTCTCGGGCGGCTAAAGGGAATGTCGTGGAAGGTGCTGCGCTCATCCCGGGGCCATCATCGTCATCACTTGGGCGAAAGGGTGTCTGCGATCTTGGAGGGAATGTATTGTAGTGAGCGGGTTTCGATTCCACTGGAGCCTCAGCAACAATCCTTCGGATACTGCTCATGGTGTTTTTGATGAATTGGCTTCTGGTCATCTTCTGGGACTGGGGGAGATCGACTATATGTAAATCTGTGTTGAGTAGGAGTAGGGAATAAAGAATCGTAAAAACAACATCTGGGGCAGAATTAGCATTTGAGTTTAATTCGAGATCATAAACAGTGCAATATACCTATTAGCTTGAATCCGTGATGAGGATTGCATTCACACCACCGTTTCGCGATTGCATCCATTATCCTGTCAACCTGCTGTGTCTCGCCTTTAAAAACAAGGCGTCCACAAAAGATTCGCAAAGAGGACAATATATTAATTCCTGACCAATCGAACAACCCCATATAAGCCCTACGAATCCTCGCCCCAGTCGCTCCACTGAAATGGTAGACTAGTTAGCAGGAATCCCCTGGAAAGCATATATCGAGAGCACCTACGCTTCACCCAGCCAGTTCGTGACCTTTGCCTTGGCAATTATTTCCTCATCACCTTCGAACACCCTCCTGGCTGTTTCGCGTTCTTCCTTCGACGGTTCTTCCCTGCCTGGGTCATCTTCTCGCAAAGGTTCGGCCTTTTCACCTGGACCGTCCCTCTGCAACATGACTGTGGGTGTTCTTGTAGTTGCGGGTGTGAGGGCACTGGGCCATGATGTTTCAGCTCTCCTCCTCTCCCTATTTTCTAAATCTTTCGTATCGACTTCAAGCGCCTTTCCTACACGTGCTTCTCTCTGCTGCTTATCAAGCTTTGCATGATGGGCCTCGATTTCCTGCACCGTAGCTATAGGTTGTTCTTTGGCTACCACGGATCCTTGTCTAGGCTTATCAAAACTCGATGCAATTGATGCCTGCCGCTCTCTCTCGAGTGCAACATTACCAACACTCCGCCTAGTTGACAAAATCGACTTTGTTGCCAATGGGGGCCACCGCATTTCCTTTTCTTCGTTATCTTGTAAAAAGCTCTGTTTGTTTGGGGAATAAGGACTGGTTTGAGGCCTGTCCCAGTCATCCCTCGTACTACTGAGGCTATAATCAACATTCCCGTTCCCCCTTGCATATCTTGTTTCTTTCCTGTACACATTTCCTGTGCCGCTATAATCGTCGTTGAAATGGCTGCCGCTATCCCTGTGTCGCATACTTTCCCCAAAGAAAGTCGGGCGCTTAGGTGATATAGGGTCTGACGAAGCTACTGTGCGGATGGTAGCACCTCTCTGAAGATATGCAGATTCATTATTCTCATCCACCAGGTCAAAGCCGGGTGACTTTACGGGTGACCGAAGATAGGGGTTCATTGCGGTGCTCAGAGAGGTTGCCGGGCTCGGGTGAGAGTTTTCGACTGAAAGCGGCTCTGTAGTATGCAATGGCAGAGGAGCTATAGGATGGGATGTTGCGTCCGATCTCTTCCGGCGCCTAAAGAAGGAAGGTTTTTTGTTGATGGTTGACTGCGGGGAATTCGAAGACTGTGAATTGGCACTGGTATTTGCTGTTTCCCGCGCGATCAGGTTGGCAGCGTTTGATTTGCTGCTCGAACTGCCATTATTCCCACTTCCTCCTCCAACACCAAACACACGCCTAAAAAAACCAGGACGCCCACTGCTCTTGCTGTTGGAGGGGCTCATGGGTGTAGTGATCGTTGTCGGGGTCACGAAGGCTGGTAAGGGAGGAAGAGCAACGGGGTTGTCGGATTGCGGATTAAACTGATGCTGCTGGTCTCTCCTTAAACTCTTTGCAGACTTGTTCGATGGGCGTCGCACAAGACGGGGAGATCTTGGTGGAGAAGGTGAACGGTTCCTGGGCCCGCTCCTTATGGAAGGAGGAGGCGCCGCATCATAAGTATCGTAAGATGCAGCGTTTGTATATCCATGTGATGAGCCCAGTCCGCAGCCTCGAGAGCGTAACTCTCTTCCAAAGTCGTATCCGGCGCCGAAGCCGTCAGCTCCATTGTCAAATGAGCCGACTCGCCTATTCGTGTGCCCGGGGTTACTGGTGCTGGAAAAGTTGCCGTTATGCGAATGATAGTTGCTGGTACTGTTTGAACGTCTGCCACGCGATCCAGAGCTTGCTGGCGAGTAATTTGACAAGCTGTCTTCGTCACCCAGTTCATCAACAGTTGAGAAGTAAGGGGAGGTATCAAAGGCCCCTAAAGACCCATCACCGAACCTGTCGAAGGACAAAAGAAGGTTGTCAACTAGTGACTCTCTGCCGGCACCCATTGAGAGTTGTAAGTCGTGCGAGTCTCTATTATTGCTAGCGCCGTTTGGAGGAGAAGAGGTGGCCACGCCGGAAACGGATCCTCTGCTAGATTTCCTCACGCCGTAAATTGCCATAGACGAAGAGGAATCAGCTGAGAAGGAAGGTGTCTGGGCGGACTGCGAGGGATTGGGAGGTCTGCCAGCTGGTCTGAACCTCTGGGTGTTCTCCGCGTGTAGTTTGTGAGAAGTGAGACTTGGCTCGGGGGGAATCATAATTGCGGAGGGCTCTGTTTCTTGTCCAATGCACGGGTTAGGCCTTGTTAACGGTGCAGTAACCTTTTGGGCTGTTTGTTGCCTGGGGATGTTTCTGCGCTGGTGTAGCGTTGAAACCTCGCCCGGGGGTGCAGATCGAAAGCGAATCCAATCCGGAGGAAGGAGAGCTTTTTTCTTTTCTTTGGTGAATGCCTAGTCGAGCGGGAGGCAAGTGAGCGGACGAAGACGCTGGGGAATCGGTAATAGGAATAGGCAAGCAACGAATCAGAACCCTCTATGCTGCGCAATTGCTTTTTTGCGCTTGTCTCTACGGTACTGTCCTTCTTTTCTTGGATCTCTCTCTCATCTAGAGAATCATTGGCACGCAATTGGCTGTTAGATGATCGTTTTTCTTTGCTTTTTGCGCCTGTCTGTGGAATACCGGTATCACCAGTGTCGCTTTCTCTTCCCTTTTCTTCTTCACGGGTTTCACCCGGCTGGGTTTGAAGCAAGGTCGGAGTCCTTTCGGGGGTTCGGTCTTACAGCATCGAACTGCAAACAACACTCAGGGGGAACCCTTTGTAGAAAAAGGAAAAAAACAGACCAATCAAACAAACACTTACTGTGTAAACAATAGGTGGGAGAGAAGGAGTAGTTTGGGATATCAGATATCTATCTCCCTCCTTTTTTATCTGACTGTCACTTCCTTGCTCCCCTTTTCTTCAGCTCGTCCCATAAGCTTCTCGCTCCCTCGCACTTCCCCCACAGTCGGCTTTTTCGGTTGTTTCAATGGGTCTGGGGTCTCCTAATCTCTAAGACAGGGGGGGAAAGAGAAAAGAATTCCCCAATTCTCCGCACAGGGAAGGACAGCCGAAGGGAATAAGTTGCAGCACCAACCGCCCGAGACACGTCGCTGGCACAGATTGATTAAGTTTCTCGTCACTCAGGCAGATTCAGCACCAAGTCAACTCGATGAAAACGGTGGGGAGGTTGTTCGTTGAAATGTGAGTTGTAGCACCGGAGGGATGCTGTTGTGGTGAATTCCTGCCGACAGCAACAGTACAAATGCACGGGGAACCTTGAATAGAAACTTGTTGGCATAATACTTGTACAAGTATGATACCGGTACCGTACTCGAGTAATTCGGGCACAAATTAAGACTACCGTATCTCATGCATGGAGTTTTATAAATCAATTGCTTCTAATGACCAATTCCCGAATGCCGGTAGCAGATTAAAAAGAAAAGACCATGGCTCACGATGGATATTTCTGCTCGCCCTGACCTCTTTGCTCCTCGAGGTTTCTTGGGAATTGGACGGTGGAAGGAGGTGCAGCACAATAGGCGACTTGTTTTGGGTGTGTCGTCGGATCTGTTACAACTAGACTAGTCCTACTCCCAACTTATGAAAAAGATGGGAAATTTTTACTGGCAGTACTCGAGCATGTGATCACAGCATCAGTAATACGATGCAGCGCCCCCGTGAAGGAGTGTTGACCAGAAGAAGATGATGACCATACGGTACAATACCGGTACTGTACCGATAGTACCGACACACGGTCGGCGCAGTACTCGTACAGGCTTATCAAAGTGAGCCAGTCCCCCCACGAAATATTTTTTTCATGGAACGCCAGGGGTAAATCCCACGGAGAGAAATGACGGCTCCTTCCTTCTGTCTTCACAAATACCAAAACCAAATATGTTGAGAGTTTTGTGTGTAAAAAGCGCCCCTCCATTTGACAGGGGTTCACTTGAACCCAAACCTTGCCGAGAAAATGTGCCTGTGCCTGACTGCTGTGTCACAGAAGACAGAAAATATGAGTGGAAAGAGGGGTTCCCCCCGAGTCGCAAAAACCACGTGGGAGCCACCATTCACTCGCAACTGAGCTTGCTCATTTCTTCCCTTTGCTTCTTTCAACGCCTCCATGCCAGGAGGCAAACAAACCAATAAAACAAAATAAAAACAACCCCCTGATAATATTTCACCCACTGAAGAAACTTATCGTATAGGATTGGTAATGAGGATTTTTGGCCTGCCGTTAAATCACACTTGGTTGAAAGTTTTTGATTGACCGAAGGGGAAGTGGCTCTAAAACCCATCTTTGGACAATGCCCGTATTGTACGGTATTGTCTACCAGCCGGCCGATGGGAGGGCTAAGCCAAAGGGGTTGATAACTGTTATTACCGGTACCGGTATCTATTCAGGCACCTTTTTGAGTAAGAGGTTCTGAGGCTGACAGCTTTTGTCTTAGAAGTTATCAGCCAAAAAAAAGTAGATCAAACCGCAGGGGCCGAACTCCCTTGATGCTAGCATGATATCGTACCGGTAGATCATTTTTATCGTAGCTGACCTCTTGACTGCTACGGTACTGTACCGATAATCCAATTACATCTAATCATCAACCTCTCCTTCAATCATCACTCATCATGCAATCACAGTACGAGGGGCATTTTAACGTACCGGTAGCGGAAACCCCTTCAAAACAAAATGGTACCACACCAGGGGAGAACCGACCCACCCAAGGCGGGAGCTTGCACCGGCAAGAGCGCTGTTATCATGGTGCCATACCGTAGTTTGTACCCTGATACCCCGCGACGAAGCGTCTGCTCGAGTACCGTACTGTGCATTTTGTGCATTTCTCCCATACCTAGTAGACCTCAGACCTCAAGTGCTGCACAGTACGAGTACTAGTACACCCTCATTCGCAAAGTCTTCGCGGAAAGAAAGGTACAAGTACTAAGGTAATATCTTGGCGGCAACAAAAGTACTGGCATGATACAAGATTTTTCCCTCATCGCCAGTCCTCACAAGAGATCTACTCTATGAGAAATACATGTAAACTTTGTAGCTACCACTTAATATGACCACTCTGTGCCTTAATCACTCCAGCATACTCTTTGTGAGTTAATCTAAAGTCTGTTACTTGTACTGTGCTTAGCATAATTTGAACTGCACATGTTTGGCGGAGGATTGTCCTGGCACTTCGGTTGCCGCCAAGACATTGCCACAGTACCTCTCTTTCCGCGAAGACTTTGCGAATGAGGGTGTATGATACCGTACGGTACGGTACTCGAGTACGCGGCACGGTACAGTACTAGTACTACTATAGTACTCTGCAGTCGCCAAACAATAGCGCCCGACTAACTAATGCGGGTCACACATTCTTTAATTAGTCCATTAATGCCCGACTTCACTAGTGTACGGTAGTGCTAGATAGGACAGTTGTGTCTGGTCCGGTAAGTCCTCTCACTGTTGCTAAGTAGCCCATCGACTAAACATTCCCGTACTGTACGAGTACAAGTAGCATACCCTCCAGGTTACCCGGCACAGGAGGCTGCGGGCGGGGAAAAGTGGTGGTGTTTTCACAATGTTCAGTTATTCTCAAATAAGAAATAAATTTCAATCACCAGAGGTGTAGGGGAAATGGAGCATGGGGGGACATTCTGAGAGATTTCCGATATATAAAATGAGCGGGGTGTCTATAGTTTAATATGCTTTAGAAACGGCACGGTAAATGTGCATAGAGATACTGCAGGGGCTCTATCTGGCCTTAGAAACCAAGCTCACCACAAATACTTTATCAGCGGACCGGCGGGGGATCTCCGAGGCTGCCGGTATGCTTGACGCCTATTTTTTAGTGGCGAGTTGAGCTTTCCTTGCTGGTGGGGATCGTCCCGGCAGTCGAGCTGCACCGGTGATGCTGGCACGAGTACCGTTGGAAGCAGCCGGTGCCTATCGTTTCCGAACCCGTTACGGCGTCAAGTACTATACTGTACAGTACCGCCTCATCCGTGCCAACCTAACTGTCGAGAGGCTCAACAACGGACTCAACACCATTCCACACACACTCAACTCCTTGACACACACCCACTTCCCAGATAGGATTGCACACGACACATCAAGATACCACTGCACAACGTCATCACGACCCTCAACATTCGGTATCGTATCGCTCTCATACCTTAATAACCTAAAGACCGGGACTGAAAATGTACGCACCCCGTACTTCGCCGCCGCCCACGCGATCAGCCTTCGCTCCGCATATCTCTGCTCCACGGCATGGCAGTCGCTCGGATTCCGGCTCGGGCTCACGACTACCATTGTTTTTCCGAAGAATGATCAAATTCCCTCAGATGGACTTTGAGGTTTGCTGCTTTCAT
>Ga0307507_10005774_pt1 | contig 19895 bp, 5 predicted proteins | sample 7_EM_MG_FD_207223 | JGI IMG/M metagenome (GOLD analysis project Ga0307507, IMG submission 207223) | Populus trichocarpa ectomycorrhiza microbial communities from riparian zone in the Pacific Northwest, United States - 7_EM | ecosystem: Host-associated > Plants > Roots > Unclassified | place...
CGGCTATGTCAGGTCAGTGGCCTTCTCCCACGACTCGACCCGGCTGGCGTCGGCGTCAGACGACAGGACGGTCAAGATATGGGACGCGAGCAGCGGCGAGTGCCTGTCGACGCTCAAGGGCCACAGCGGCTGTGTCAATTCAGTGGCCTTCTCCCACGACTCGACCCGGCTGGCGTCGGCGTCATACGACAGCACGGTCAAGATATGGGACGCGAGCAGCGGCGAGTGCCTATCGACGCTCGAGGGCCACAGCGGTGGGGTCAACTCAGTGGCCTTCTCCCACGACTCGACCCGGCTGGCGTCGGCGTCAGACGACAGCACGGTCAAGATATGGGACGCGAGCAGCGGCGAGTGCCTGTCGACGCTCGAGGGCCACAGCAGCTATGTCAATTCAGTGGCCTTCTCCCACGACTCGGCCCGGCTGGCGTCGGCGTCATCCGACAGCACGGTCAAGATATGGGACGCGAGCAGCGGCGAGTGCCTGTCGACGCCCAGAATTGGCCTGGCACTTGTCAACATCTCATTTGATGCAACCGGCACATGTCTTCATACCGAAATTGGTGCTATTATGATTAGTACGAACTCGGTCTCAACCACAACACCTCGATACCAACGCGCAGCTTTGAGTCCAGACAGAGCGTGGTTAACATATGATTCAAAGTATCTAGTATGGCTACCCTCCGAGTATCGGCCGTCATGCTCAGCTGTGTCAGGGAGCAAGATTGGCATCGGTGTCGGATCAGGAAAGGTATGGATGTGCGATTTCGAGCTTGGCGATTCTCCAAAGACTTAAGACATTCATGAAGGAGTATTGATAACTCTATTATTATTGTTGTTGTTTATTCTATTCTTTGTTTCTTTTATTCTCTATTTCATAGAGGGGCCTGGGGGTGAACTTGCCTATATAGTGCAATGTTTCGCCAAGTGAATCTTCAAGAAACCTTAGCTGATAGCGAGACGGCTCACTCTTTAGAATTTGCCACGCGATAGTCTCGCCGAACGCCTTGATTGCGCTAGCAGGGAGGCCGGCCGACCCGCTTTGGTCCTAACCTTGTCAACAAAGATAAGCTGGCAGCAGCATGGAAACTGCGGGCACTACAAGCAACGTGTCGGACATAGGGATGCGATCCGTCCGAAATGTAAATCCTGATCTAACCGGATTCAGAAGGTCCGGATCCTGACCGAAATTCTGAGCCGGATCCTCTATATTTTAAAGGCCTAGATTTTGACAATTCTCCGGGTTTTGTATAAGAGATTTTGGAGATAATATTACAATGCATAACGTTAGGCGATTATAGGATTTCATTAAGATGGTAGTGTTATATAGAGGTTACGAATTGGCGGGCTTCCTCTTAGTTCAAAAGCTACTAAATTATAATTAACTCCCGTTATAGAGCCAGGTTCTCTATATAGCCCTCCCCTACTTCTGCCGCCTTATCTTCCACCTCCATAAGCTCTTCTAGTGTTGCGTTCTATTGTAGGATTTAGTTAAGGACTCATTCGTTAATATATATATATTGTAGTATATCGACGTGCTGCGACTAGGCTCGAAACTTATTCATCAGCAGCTTTAGAATACTAAAAGAACGCTCCGACGCCACTAAATTAGCAGGCGTACGAGCAACTCATAAAAGCTAGAGGGCCAAGTTTAGGGCAGGAAGCTTGCAAATAGTAAGGCTTTGTATTTCTCGCAGCCAGATAGGTAAGTACGCAGCAGGTCAGTTTTCCACGATCGTTTATAGCCGCAACGGGTGTATTCGGCTCGCTTAGTCTTCGCGCCGTCCTTCCTAAACTTCCGGAAGGCGACTATAATATTAAAATCCTTATTTCTACCACGTTTAGTAGACATATTGGTGGTAATAGAGCTTTTGAATTGTCGAGAAGATAACGATATAGTTTTAGTAGAAGGCCGTGCGAGTAGATTTGCATGCTAACATAATAACTTAAATTAAGGTTACACTAATTAGAGGCTTAGGATTTTAAAAAACGCTAGTAACTATCCGAAACCTAACCGAAATTAATTCGGACGTCCGCAAATCCACCTCTAGTTAGACAATTATTATTCGCTAGCAAAGGGTCCACCCTAAGTTCTGCGTGGCACTACTCAAGTGGCGTTTACTGACGCGAGTAGGGAGGGCGGCCGACCCGCTCTAACTACACCCTTATAAGCCGCTTAAAGATAGCGGGTGGGAATATAGTTTTATAACGTATATAAAAGCTCACTATTAGCGCTCTTTAAACACGTGTATTTCAGATCTAACGCTTTACCAAATATATAAAGTGGAAAGTTTGCAGCAGTACTTAAGGGGGAAGCCGGTTTCGCTAGCGACTGTACTTCGAAGCTAAATGCTCTTACCGTCCAATTACTTATCTAATCATTTTCCGGAACTTAGATAAACCGCCTTACTTTTAGAACCACCACGGTCGCACATAGAGAATAGTATAATAAGACACAATCTGTATATATATATAAAAAATTTTTTTTTTAAGAGAAAACAAAAGAAGGCAACATTCTAGGCAACCTAGATAGCTTAATAGATATAAGAAGATCAGCCTAGGGTTTACTAAAAAGCTATATATATAGTTTATAAAAATCCTATTTAGCTCTAGGTAATAGAAACTAGTCAATACTAATAGAGGAGTAAGATAGTAATTAGAGGCTTAAACTAAGTAGGATAGAGAGGATCTAAAACTTATTTTAGATAAAACTATAACGGAACCTTGTAGCAGGAACTACGGTGGGTCCTATTATTAGGCTAGGTATATAGGTAAGAACAAAACAATAACGTAATAATAACTAGTGGAGTGGTTGCCTAATAGATTAACTCTAATTGTATTCTAAGATTTACTATAAGGAGAGAACTATCTACGGTAGGGACTAAGGTCCTTTAAATACACAACTATACTCCTAAGAAATCCTCTCTTGTACGTAAGGTACGTGAGGTATATAAGGTATATAATAGACCTTATAGACCTTATAGACCTTATAGAGCATACTATATAACCTTAGTTACTATTTCTTGTTATATAGCTCTACCAGATCTATTCTGGACCGTGCCTATATTAACTAACTAGCTTCCGCCGTCTCTTCTCCAAGTAGTTATAATATTGTACTTAAAGCGTCCGTAATACTATCTCCCTCCTCTTTATCTTCGTTCTTAAAGATTCCTAACATCTCTAAGTTGTCTACTAGAGGTGTAATATCTGTTTAATTAGTCTAGTTAATATCCTTGCTTATTATACCTAAAGCTTCTTTTTCTTCTTTGTTCCAATGACGTGCCCGTACTGTGGCTGCCATACTGTTGCTTAGTAAAGTCATGCCGTCTCCGTATTCTCGTTGTGCGAAAGAGGGGTTAGTTTATATTACGCTGGTAAGTCCCTTGTCTCGGCAACCCTCTTTCTATTTAGAGTATATGAAGTTAAACGTTTAATTATCCTATAATGTTTACTTGGTCTTTAACGCTAAGTATGCGTGTTCTATAACTTTTAATAGTCTTTATATTCCCTAAGTAACTTATTGTAGGGTCTTATATTTAATCTGCCGCTGCAAAGCTTAACAGTAAGCTCTTAAGCGCCTTAGATAAGCTTTATCGTTCGCGGGAAGTAGAGTAGGAGGCTATAGCTACTTAACAGCGTGCCCTTAAAGCCTGTCTATTGGCCTCTGCCCGTCTTCTTTGTCTTAAGAAAGTGCGTAAGAAGGTCCGTTCTAAGAAGTGGAAACTTGTTTAATAGGGTTTATTTAAGCTGGGTAATAAAAAAACTAGCTCTCCTCCTACAAGGGAAATAACTCTAAGTAGCTTAGCAATTGCTCCTTTTAAGTCCCCCTTAGGTGACTTGTTCTTTAGCGATCCTTTTTTGTTAATATTGCCTAACCTACTTTCTTTTAATACTCCTATACCTTTCCTATAGCGTTCTCTAAGTTGCTTAGTGGTTTTTAGGTAGTCTCACTGTAGCTTATCTACTTTACTTTATACTACGTTTTATTATCTATATTCTTATAACTAATGATCTTTAAAACTTGCTATTTGTCTTCCTCTTGTCCTCTATATATATCTGCTTTATAGACTAGTGGCTTAATATTCCTATATACTGGCTCTAGCATTGCAACGTGTTGTATAGGGTAGATTTTTATTTTGGCTAGTAGGTTTAATTTATATATAACTAATAAAATTCTTTGCTTAACTTTAAAAGGTCCTAGTCTAATATAGTCCAATTTCTTGCTTAATTGTCAACTCTTGAAATTTTTATATAGTAGCTATACTTTATCCCCCTCTTTAAGATCTGGTCCCTTAGATCTCTTAGCATTATAGTACCTTTTTATTTATTCTTATACTAGTTTAGCTGTTTCTTTGAGGTCTATATAAAGATTTATTAATGTCTCTATTCTTTACTTAGCTATGCTACTTATCTTTTTTACTTAACGTGGCGATAACAATATTCTTGGTTTATATCCATAATTTATCTTAAATGGTAATATCCCCATTCCTTTTTATGGTGTTGTATTATATATAAACTATGTAACTAGTAATAACAATACCCAATTATTCTGTGCGTAATTAATATAGTGCCTTAGATACTACTCTAGTATCTAGTTTAGTCTTTCCGTTTATCCGTCCGTCTGCGGATAATATGCTATAGATATTACTGCGTAAACCCCCTATTCTACCAGAAACACTTCCTAAAATGCTACTATAAATCTTAGATCTCTGTCTGATATAATCTTATTTAGTGCTCCGTGTCTTATAAATACTTTTTTTATATAGATTCTAGCGATATCTTCTGCTGATATCTCTTTAGTGTATACTATAAAGTATCCCCACTTTATTAGCTTGTCTACTATTACTAAAATCGCGTTATAATCTTGTTCTGTAATAGGATTTCTTAACTTTAGTAACTTAATAATAAAGTCCTATAATATAACCTCCTATGGTCTTCCTAGTGTCTTAACAGGTTATAGCCCTCTATATAGCTTATACCTTGTTAGTTTGTTCCTTTAGCAATTTAGATATTCCTTTATAACTTATCTTGCTAGTCCCCAGATTTTTTAAATAATGTACTCTTTTTAAAGCCTTAATACTAAGCCTATAGCTCCGTTATATTCTTATATTATTTCCTTATAGAATTCCTTAACAAATTCTTCTATAACAGACTTAGGTATATATATTGCTTCTCTATTTTCATATTACTCTGAGTCTGGATCCTCTACCTATACTTCTTAGATCTTCTATATCTAATTACTTTTTAGTAATTTATGGATCTGACTTTCCTTAGTTGCTACAATCTTTGGATAATTATACTTAATTAATCTGTCTTAATCCTTTTACAACAAAGCTCCCGATAGCTTTTTGTTATTTTATAGTTTGGCCTTTCTACTTAAAGCGTCTACTTGTGCATTATCTGTACCCTTGGTATACTGAATTTTAAAATAGTATTCTATAAGCATTTCTGCCTATCTAACCTGTCTTTAATTGAGTTCCTTTATTATTAGGAATCCTGTAAGGTTCTTATAGTCCGTTTTAACTATAAATAGTTTCTTTGTACCTTATAAAAATACTCTCTATTCTTTAAGTGCTGTAACTATACCTAATAACTCCTTATTGTAGATGTTATAGTTTAACTCTGGTAGTATCATTTTTCGACTATAGTATACTACTAGGTGCCATCCATCTTAATATTTCTGTATAAAGTATGCCTCTAGTGTAAAGTCTAATGCATCCGTTTCTACAACTGTCTCTAGACCTGGTTGATAGATCTTAAGAACTGGCTCCTAGGTAAATAACTCTTTAACTTTCTTAAATAGTTCTTATTACTCCTTTTTCTATGCCTATGGTTCTTGTTTCTTAGTTAACCGTATAAGTGGCTTAATATTCTTTAACTATTGCGCTATAAACCTTCTATAGTAATTGCAAAACCCTAGGAACAATCTTAACTATATAATATTCTCTAGTTCTTGCTAATTTACTATGGCCTTAATCTTCTTTAAATCTATACTAAGTTGGCCTGGTTTAATAATAAATCTAATAAAATTAGTCTTCTTAATAAAGAACTTATATTTCTTAATTACTACTAGTATCTGTTCTTCTTATAGTCTCTTTAAGACCCACTTAACGTGTTCTCTATACTCTTCCTTACTCTCTAAGTAGATAATAATGTTGTTGAGGTATACTATAATAAATTTATCTAGGTGTTCTCCTAATATACTATTAATTTACTTCTGGAATATTGCTAGTGCGTTTATAAGCCTAAATTATATAACTAATGGTTTATATAGTCCTTCCTTTAACCTAAAGGCTGCCTTCTATTTGTTACCTTCCTTAATCCTAATCTAATAGTATACCTACCTTAGATCTATCTTTATAAAGATCTTTGCGTTGCCTATTCTGTCTTGGATTTTGCTAATTAAGGGTAAAGGATACCTATCCTTCCTAGTAATGCTGTTTAACTATTTATAGTCTATACACATCCTAAGTTTTCTGTTTTTCTTTAGGATGAACAATACTGGATATCCTGCTGATAACTATAACGGTCTAATATATCCCTTATATAAGTTCTCCTGGATAAACTCCTTAAGCGCTACTAACTCTGTTTTAGTAAGCTTATAAATTAGAAAGAACTTTAGACTTATTCCCTCTTCTAATTCTATCTTATAGTTCTATACTGTATGCTCTAATAGCTTTTTACTTTCTGGTAACTATAACTTCTTACTATACTTATGGTATCTCTTTAGTATATAACTTAAGCCTTATTTAGTCTCTTTATATGTCGCTCTGACTTGGTACTATACTAACTTAGTTTACTGTTACACTTTACGCTGTTAAGTATTCTTAATATTAACCTAACCTGTAACCTAATTAATCTTTAGATTGTACTCCTGTAATTAAGGTATCCCTAGTATCGCCTTATCCTGTCCTAATAGTAGGATATTAAAAGACATTCTAACTAGTCTCCCTTTAATAGTTATCTAAATAGGTCCTATTTTAAGATTAATAATACCTCCTCTATAGGCTATCTAATCTCCTAAAATTATTATAAGTGGATATAGGTGTTCCTTTTATCTATATAGTAACCCCATCCTTTTTACTACCTTTGGTGATATATGGTTTCTAGTTACTCTACTATCTACTAATACTTTGAACTGCTGATCTTGCTATTTAACTTATAAATTTAGGTATTATCCTTAAATTTTATTAAGGGTTTAAGGTTCTAATACTAGTTCCCTCTAGTTTTATATACCTCCTCTTTTCCTAACTGTTGGCTGCTAGATCCTACCTATACTTAGTCTAACTTAGGCCAATACTTAGTTTGTTTCTTTTCCTCTATATACTATAGATAAGTGTTCTTTAGGCACTTCTACCACTATTATCTATCTAGGCATTCTTCCATAAGGAATCTTCCTAGTTAAAGTATTAAGTCTCCTTAACCTTGTACTTCTACTGGGTGCTAACTATATATATACTTAGTATTCCTAAACCGCTTTTTCTTTAGTGCCTAGTATATCCTTACTGGGTACTTCCGGTTCTTATCTTTAGGTGCTCTATGCATATTATATATATTATCCACATAAGCTATCCATAATAGTGTATAATGCGCTATATGTTTTAGGTTAACTCTTAGTTTATTTTTATTTTTAAGTTTAAACCTATACCTAGTTAACCTAACCACTGGTATCTCTACTACTGGTACTAAGATTTGTTATTTACTTCTCTAGTCCCTAGATCCTTTTTCTAGGTTCCTTAATATTATAATTAATGCTCCTTTAATATAACTTATGCGTTTCTCTGTAATGGGTTAGTTTTAGACAACTTTTTTATCTAGCTATATATAGAAATCTGCCCATTTGTTGTTATGTTACTGCCTATACCACTTTCCATATAACTGGTTTAGTGTGTATGGTCTATCTATTAGAAAGTACCTTGTTATCGCTATATTATAATATCCTTTAGTATATCTTTCTTTAAACCTGGTTAAAATATCTAAGTCCTTTTCTTATTTTAGTTCATTTAACCACTTTACCCTAGGTATCCCTGCACTTAGCCTATTAATAATTCTTTGTATAGGTGCTCTGTCCCTTATATAACCTAGTATAGCTAACCTCTTGTCTAGCTTTTGCTCTTGCTATATAATAATTCTTGTCCTAAACTTATCTATAGTTTCTTGTTTTTTGCGTCTTATAGCTAAATCTTCGTAGTTATCTTGCTTTTTGATCCTAGTATTAACTATTTAATCTTTAAGCTAAATATTGCGTTTACCTAGGATTGCTAACGTTCTTATTTATTCTCTAAACTTGTAGTTCTTAAACTTGCGTCCTATACTTATTTATTTATTACTAAACTGAGTTACTACCCTTTCCCATCGGTTTTTATCTATTGTGGGTCCTTAGGTGTGTCTTATCTTGTCTTAAAAATCTTAAGCTTTTTTTATCTCTTCTTAAGAATCTTAAGCCTATAGCCTTTTGCCTTTATTAAGTAACGAGCTAGTACTAGTAGTTATCTACTTACTTAGTTTCTTCTAAACGTTACTCCTATCTTTTTATAAAGCGATGGAAATTGTATTTAATAGTGTTGCTATAACCATTACTAAATCTTGTTTTATAATGGTCTTAGTCTCTGCTTCTATTTTAACTTCTCTAAGGTTTGCATGCTCTTAGTAAGCTGCCTTTATTGCCTTATTATCGGTAAATGCTTCGCCTATATTAAATTTATTGTCTTTAATGTCCGATTTATAAGCTGGTTCGTTGGTTCCTTTAAACTTAGATAATAATAGCTCCTACGGCCAATAGCTTGCGCCGTACTTAGCATCTTTATAAATTTAGCATGCGTTATTGTAATAATACGCGAAACTATTAATTAAATACTCTTTTATTCCTTGCAGTGCACTATTATCCCTCTATATATATGTGCCGTCTGCTGGCCTAGTTCCCTTTACTATATAGTCACTCTAACCACCTCTATAGTCTCTAGCGAAATAACTTTGTTTTCTGTAATTTATGCAAGCCCTATCTTTAAACCATTTTTCTTGCTGTGGAGTCCGCCTAAACATCTTCTACTGCTAAGATTCCTGGTTTAGCCTCTATTCCTAAATCCTTTAATTACTTAATCCTTAACCTCTAGGTTTCCATAGTTTCTTTTTCCACCTTTAGGTCTTTTTAGTACCACTTAGGTCTATTAGTTCTGCGCTATTCCATAGTTTTTAACTCTATGTCTGTCGTTGCGTATTCTGCGCCTTATATAACTATGGAACTCTGTCTTGCCCTCTCTTAGCTTGTTCCCTTTGGTAGATCCTATTATTAATCTTTATTAATTAATCTATTAACTCTCTTAGAGTATCCGCATCTTCTATTAGGATGATTGCGTCCTAGACTTTAGCCTTAAGTCCCTATTTATACTGTGCTATAAGCGCCCTATTATTCCACTTAACCTATATGGCTAGTGTTTAAAACTGTGTTGTATACTTAATTACTAAAGTGTGTTATACTAAGTTCTAAAGCTTTTATTCCGCTGTAGTTATGGCCTCTAGGTCTCTAAATATCTGCATTAGTTGTTCCGCGAACCCGTTCCAACTAGTAAATATATACTATACGTCCTGGTTAGTAGTTGTTATGCTATTAGCCTGTATTTCTATAAGATATGGTTTAAACTACTTAAGTGCCCTCCCTGTTAGGAACAATCCTATATAGGCTACTTAATCCAATAATATTACTAACTTCGCTTCTTCCTATACTACCTTAAAGTATATCTATGTAAGAAATCCCTTGAGCTTTAACTTCTCTCCTAAGAATTGTTTAATTAAAGGTAGCTTAACCTTTACTGCTCTAATTCTATTAATGCGTTCTTTAAGTATCCTATTATTATCTTGTAAGTAATTAACCATTTTCTATAACTAACCTTGTATAACCACTTAAGAATTCCCCTTGTCTATACTAGTATTACCTGGCCCTAAGGTTGTAGCTGCTGTCGACGCCGTTGTGACTGGTGCTCTAGGTGGCATGTTGTTCGATCTTATTTAATACCATAACCTTAGTAGTAAATGTATAACGGAACCTTATAGCAGGAACTATGGTGGGTCCTATTATTAGGCTAGGTATATAGGTAAGAACAAAATAACAACGTAATAATAACTAGTGGAGTAGTTGCCCAACAGATTAACTCTAATTATATTCTAAGATTTACTACAAGGAGAGAACTATTTACGGTAGGGACTGAGGTCCTTTAAATACACAACCGTACTCCTAAGAAATCCTCTCTTATACGTGAGGTATGTAAGGTATGTAAGGTATATAACAGACCTTACAGACCTCATAGACCTTATAGAGCATACCACGTGACCTCGGTTACCATTCCTCGTTATATAGCTCTACTGGATCCATCCTGGACCGTGCCTGTATCAACTAACTAGCTTCCGCCGTCTCTTCTCCAAGTAGCCGTAATATCGTACTTAAAGCGTCCGTAACAAAAACTAGCTAGCAACTGCAATAATAGTATAGATTGCCATAATAAGAACGCCTTTAAGCCAGTCTATTTCAGCGTTAGTTAGAGTGGATTACCTATATAGAAAGAAAAACTTACTAGATTTGCTATTCTGGATAAGATAGTTTACTAAAAGCACGGTAATAAACAAAATAGTAATTAGAAAGGTATCGAAATCAAGCGTTATATAATTCTGGCCTATAATCTAACTAAGTATAACAACGAAGGGGAGAACTAGAAGAGCGATTTATATACTAGATCTAATAGCAACATTAATTGCTAGACTTATTTTATCCTTGCAAGCTACTATAACCGCTATTATATACTTAGCAGCGTTCCCAATGATTAGGAGTAGGATAAAACCGACAAAAGTGGTAGAGATAGTGCCGCTTACCGTAATATTACTAATACTGTCAACTATAAACTTAAAACAGAAGGCGACTAACGCGGTAGAGAATCCAAGGGTTATAATTGCACCCCAGATCGTCAATTTGGGCTCCTTAATCTCGTCGTCTTCCTTTTTTATATTTAAATCCTGCATAAGCTATTCTTGGTTTACTCCGCCTCTAGATATAGCCGCCACTCTAGCGCCAATCTGTGCGATACCACGGAGAGACATACCCTACTTAACTTGGGAGGTTTTGTGCTTAGGAGCCCTTTGGCTTAGAGTATTATACATTTCGGTATATAACTTTAATTAAAAAATAAGGTAGCAAACGTACACAATTAGAAGGATAATAGCTATTCTGTAAGAAAGCTCCCAATTAAGCATAGAGCTATTAGGGCTCGTAACTACGTAGGTTAGTATCTATTATAGGTCTAAAGCTGTTATTAAACTTACTTAACAGCATAGAGTAGAAGGTGGTTGGAATAATTAAACTACTAACACACAGAGTTAGAAGACCAGCCGTAGTATCTACTACTATTATATTAAAATGTTGTTCTATCTAGTTAATACCTCCGAAGAAAAAGCATATACTAAGGACAAGAAGTAAATTTAAAAGCATACTACTAATTAAGGAAGTTTTAACAATAGTAATCTGGCCCTTAGTTAGGGCTAAAATAGAGATAATTAATTTAATAGCGTTTCTGCGCTAAATATTAGATAATATTAGGACAAATAAGAAGCGGAGAAATGTACCTAAAAGTTGCGTTTAAAAAACCACCTAATATATTACCGGCGCGGAGCGCAATCTCTTTAGTAGCGTAACTAAGCATTACAGCAAGCGGAATAATGGCAATAAAGTTAACAATAAATATGGTAATACCGTTAACGTAAAGATAATTAACCATAAAGCTAATAGAAACGGTAAGAAGAAGCATGTTTATTTATAAGCTAAATAAGACGGCACGAACCTAATCCTTAGCAGGTATCTTACGCTTTAAAGCTACTTTTAGCCTTTCCTCCTTAGTTATTGGCTCAAGATATAAGGATCTTCGCAGGCCTATATTGGCCTCTTTATTAGGTCGTTTATCGTTGAACCTTATCTGGGCTGCTTAATAGGCTTTTAAGAGTGTTGCTAGATCTAAATATGCCATTATAAGTACGGTTTTTAATTGTTCCTAAAAAGAGCACAATGGAGAAGGGCGATTTTATAGTCTAGAGGGTACCTACGTATGGCAAAGACTAAAAAGTCTAATAGTACTTAGGCCAACACCAACGCCTCAAATCCACAATAGTGCGTTCAGCTTTTTTTTTTTTGTTAATTTTAGGAGCGAGGATCTAAAGCAAATTCTAGAATAGTTATTATAGAGGAGAGAAGGATTAGTGTTAATAACTAGACAGAATAGCTAGTAAAAAAAGGAGAAGATAGAGTATTCTAATAGACAAATAATGAGTAAAAAGTAAACCGACTACTTATAGAAATGAGGACGTAGTAGAACGTATAAATAAGGGTATAAGTCTATGTATCTCTAAGTACTAGCTACTTAGTGTCTTAAATATAAGTCCTCCCTTAACGTAAGGCAGATTAACAGGAGTTGCTATACCGCCTATATAAGGCGGAGCGCTTGTAAAGGGCTTAGCTAGAATGCCAATTAAACCACCCTATAACGCACTAATAGCTCCTTTGCCACAGATGGGGAGTAAATATACAAGATTAACTGGCTGAGATAAGTCTACTGCTTAAATAGTGTCCTGCTCTGTAAAGGGTGGGCGTTAGGAGTAGATTATATAATACTATTCCTGCTAAGTAAGGCGTTATTAGGGGGTCATTGTTGGCTTCTAGTTCTAGTTTATAACTTTATACAAACGCCTCCAAACCCTATTAGGGCTATCTGAAAGCTAAGTTGCCTATTTACCTTGTCTTGACCTTGGGCTAGGCTCGTTAGCTATTAAGGCGATAGGAAGTTGCGTCAAGGCGCATAATAGGGCTTAAGTAAAGCTACGCAACTAGATAGGCATTACTGTGCGAAGCAATACTTAACCAGCTGCCTCCATATCGCTATCTCGGAATGATTAGAAGAAAGGGGTTAATGCTAGCCCTTATCGTTTAATGTAACCCTCCTATGGAGGCATAGCAAAGTAAGGTATAGATAGGGAAGGATCATGCTCCTATTGTGGCCGTATTATAGTGTATTCATAATGCTGTGCCAGTATCCCTAAGTTAGTAAATCGGCTTGACTTTTAAGGTATAGTTAAAGCGGAGCCCACCATCAGCTCTTCTATTAGCCAAGCAGTAGAGAGGAGCAGGATATAAAAGGCCTCTATATCCTTTAACTAGACCTACATTAAGCATAATATCCTTTAAGGAAATCCCTCCTTACTTTCTCGTAAAGACACTCGAACTATTAGCTACCTTATATCTTTAACAATAAGCAACTCGGACGCTATAATAGAGGATACTACATTGTATTAGATTGAGGTGCGCTTTAAACATTAAATCCTTTATAGGATACTACTAACGGAGCTAGGATATACCGCTTACTTCTAATCCCAAGGGCTCCAATAAGGCCGTTAATACAGTAGGGCGGGTATACGATAGCTGCTTCTGTCAGATAATCTGTATTCTCTAAGGCGTGGGACACGTGCACGAGTCACGTGCATGGGGCACGTGCATTGTAAATCTCTTCAGAGCCCTAGGGGCCCTAGGTCAACATTATCGACATCAATCAACGATCAAGTCAAGATCATCAATCAATCAACCCATTGTATCAATGAACCCCTCTATCTGAATTTTGTGACAGCTTCCCCGTGGTTTTATCTGTTCGCTAGCTTACTAACATAAGCAGGATATCCAGTTAGCACTGGAATATAAGAGTAATTTAGAGAATAATAAGGCCGATATAGAAGGAACTATAAGGAAATACTTACCCCGCACTAACAAGATAAAGAAGTCGTCTTAATATAGTCCGCTTAGTAACTCCTCCTAATAAAGCTTATTAACTCCCAGCTTACTCTATTAGGGGCAATAAAGAGACTAGGTAGCTTAGTTAATTAACTTAGCTATAGGCTTAGCTGACTTAATAGGAAAGTTAGCAGCCTTAAAAAAACCAACCGCTATATTATAAGGCATCTAGGGAAGGTTAACAATCGGATTAACAACCTAAGAAATGACTAGGAAGAAATAAGAGATACTATTAAGCGGTTTTAAAACGAAATCCACACTCTTAAGAGAGGTAGTAATAAAACTTTAGATTACAGAGATAAATGGGCTGTAAAGGCTGGAAACAAGATCATGGCATCCAAGAAAAGGGCACGCTTAGCCTAAGGATAAAGAAGTCTGCAGAATTAAGAAGGAAATTTATTGGCTTAAATAGTGTGACGGTGCTGGAGCGCGTCACCGGCCATATTCAACCAATTAGGATTTTCCATGCCCGGCATGCAAAATCGCTATTGGCCCGCTTACCACTAGCGCCTTGGCGGCCCTTGCGACATACCTACCTACTGCCCCTAAACAATTCTTCTTCTTCTTCTCCTTAGCTTAGTATTCTTGTATAGTAGCAATCTACAAGCTTCGGTTTAGAAGCATTTGTATAAGCCCATTATATTATACTAAGCTCTCTATATACTGCCTAGGAAGGCCTTAATAATATCCCACCCTAAAAAAAGACCTTTGTCTGCAACGACGCGTTAACACGTTATACTTAGATATTAAAAAACTCACACTACCACGCCTAAGAAGGCCCTAATAATATCCCACTTTATAGGCCAGACTGTACTTGACCTGTACCCCTAAAAGAACCCTGGAATTAAAACCAAATTATACAATTCCAACAAACTTTAGGAAGCCGACGATGGCACCTAAAGTAAGCTTATTTAAAAGACCTGCCTCTACCTAAGAGGAACATGAGATCTAGTTAGGATTAGAAATTAAAGATAATAATAACATTACAGGTGTATATAAGCAGATTCGTGCCCTTACTACTAATTAGAAGGTCGATCGTCTTTAAGCCTAAAGTATATAAGAGACTTTAAAGGAGATCCTAGAAAGCCTTACTGCCTTATAAAATAGCCTAGCCTCCCCTTTACAAAGCCTTAGTTAACCTATTTGCTTAACCAAATATAATACACTAGAGAGTACGGATATAATAACGAAGTAATTAAAGTCCGTTAAGCTCCCTAACCCCCTACTATTATTAGATGGCATAGACCCGACCTTTAAGAACTAGAGAATTTAGGTGTAAGGAAAGCTTTGTGTTAACCATAACTATTTCCCCTCTAAAGAAGCTAAAATGCTTTACCTCTTTAGTTGAACCATTGGGGACGCCTAGTAACACCTTTAGGCCAAGTTTAAGGATGAGTTACCTGTTTAGTTTATATCTGTTAATAAGATAATATAGCATCTAGCTACTATCTATGTTAATCCAAATAAAGTACGGGATGCCTATTATAACTATAATCGCCTAATAATAAAATTAAACTAATTCTTTACTAAGTTCTAGACTTAATTCTTACACCTAGTAGGTAAAGGCTAGGTTCCCCCTAAGAACTATTATTTGGACCTATACGACAAGCTAATAGTCCAACTATAAGAGAAGATTGCGGTAGCCTTAGATAACCTACTAACCTATTAAAAACTCGCAGCCTAATATTCGTTACTGGATTTAGAACTAAAATAAATTAATGCTTATTTTAATTAACCAAAGTGGCCCTATAGCGACTGTAACCTATCCGCTACACTAATAGGAGCTAGCGTTGGAAGATAAACCACGACCGCCCTTATACTAAAAGCAGTTATAACTGCCTACCTGTAAACCTCGCCTAACCTACTATATACTATACCTTTAACTAATGCTTATTGCAACACCCTAATTAACCCTACCACGGTCACGTGCTTTAATTATAGAAAGGATAGTTACTTTACTACGTCCTACCCAGAGCTAAAGGATATGGGTAATATTAAGGAGATAAAAGAAGAAGAAACGTCCGATAAGTTAGGAAAAGAAGAACCCTAGGGAAAGACTCCCCCCTAGGGTATCCTATTAATCTTAAAGAGATTAATCTAAGTTAGCTAATAGGTGGAAAACACTTTATAGTTCCATATATAGTATCTTAAAATGGATATGGAGTTAATATAACTACCCTTATTAATACTGGAGCAAATAGCTTTGCCTTTATAAACACTGCTTATATAAATAATGTTGCTAAGTTCTTAAATGTAAATGCTACCCGACTAGAGAAGCCTGTTTAAGTAAAAGGCTATAACGGTTAAGCCGGTATGCCGGTTACCCACGTTTTAAAGCTATATATCGCTATTAATGGATGACGCTAGTTTAGCATCCCCTTCTGCATCCTAGACCTAGGGTTACACGATATAATTCTTAGCCGAAAATAGATATCCTACTTTAATATTTGGCTAAACGTTTAATAAAGACAGTTTATCTAGCCAGAGAATAGACCAAAGTTACCCTCCTTTATTAGGGAAATCCGCACTAACCGTAAGACGTTAGCTGCGAAGGCTAATCCTATCTACTAGTAAGATGTTAGGAACCGCGACCTAGCCTTCGCCTAAGAAGATGCCCACTGCAAGGCTAGCAGGAACTCTATACTAACAAGGATACTCCCCCAAAGAACTATAGTTAAGGAGCACTCTACTTATAGAAGTAAAATAGACACTAATGTAGACAACTTCTAAATTGTGGAGATCCGGCTAATGGGGAAGAGGATGTACTAATAGGATATAAAGAACAACCTTTAGAAGATGCAACAAGAGCTAAAAGGAGTAAGGACAACGCCGATACCCCAGAAGCCCCTAAGGCTATGGATAACCCTACTATTATATAACACCCCTATAGTAGACATTGCGGTAATTAGTGCTATAGGTTTCTACTTTAATATATATTAGAAGGATAATAAAGTCTTTACTACTAGTTTATATAAAATTAACCGGATTATTACTAAGAGGGAAGAAGTGCTAGTAGAGGAAACTAATAAGGAACTAGTTAAGCGCCTCCTCCTTAATTACCTCTTAAACCATAGAGACGCGTTCTTAAAAGTAGCTTTAAATATACTACCCCCCTACTAAACCTATAATTATAAGATTTAGTTAGAGACCAATAACTCCCTAGGCTATAGCCCCCTTTACTAGCAAACTATAGAGGAACTAAAGGCAACAAAGTAGTACCTAATTAATAACCTCTATAAAGGGTTTATTAAGCCAAGCTAGGCTCCCTTTACTTCCCCTATTTTATTTGTAAAGAAACCTAATAAAAGCCTTTGTTTTTATATTAACTATTAAAAGCTAAACGCTATTACTTAAAAGGATTAGTACCTTCTCCCTTTAATTAATAAAACCCTTGCACGTCTAAGCTGGGCTAAAATCTTTACTAAGCTTAATGTCCGCTAAGCTTTTTACTAAATTAGGATAGACCCTATATTAGAAGACCTAATAATATTCCGCACCCATTACGGGTCTTATAAATGTAAAGTCCTTCCTTTTGGACTAATAAATGGGCCAGCCACTTATTAATGGTATATAAATAATGTTCTTTTTAACTACCTTAACGAATTCTATACGGCATACCTAGACGATATTCTTATATACTTAGATAACAAACTTGAGCATCAAGTTCACGTTAAGAAGGTCTTAGAGAGACTACAGAATACAGGCCTATAAGTTAATATTAAAAAATATATATTTGGAGTAAAACGCATAAAGTACCTTAGGTTTATTATTAGTATAGAAGGAATTAAAGTTAACCTAGAGAAGGTTAAGGTAATCCGTAACTAGAAACCCCCTTATACTATAAAAGAAATCTAGTCCTTTCTTAGCTTTTATAATTTCTACTATCGGTTTATCTATAACTATAGAGTTATAGCTAAGCCTCTTATACAACTAACTAAGAACGACACGTCTTTTATCTTTAATAATAACTGTATAAAAGCCTTTAAGGAGTTAAAGGACCAACTTGTCTCCTCTTTAATCCTTTATTACTATAACCCAGACCTTAAATTAATGCTAGAAACGGACGCCTCTAATAGGGTAGTAGTGGGAGTCCTTTTATAGCTATATTTAGACGGCGAATGGTACCCTATTACGTTCTTCTTAAAAACAATAGCCCTAGCTAAGTGCAACTACAAAGTGCACAATAAAGAAATGTTGGCTATTATATAATTATTGTCCTAGTGGCGCGCAGAGCTTAAAAGCACAGACTCTTGGATTAAGGTTTATACCAATTACAAAGCCCTTAAGTATTTTATAATAATAAAATAACTTACTGGTTAATAGGCCTAGTGGGCTAAAATACTCTCCTAATTCTTCTTTACAATTATATACTGCCCTAGTAGGCAAAATGCTAAGGCTAATGCCCTAACCCGGAGAGAACAGGATGTGGGGCTATAAGATAAGCTAAAGGCTTAGCACTAAACACGCGCCCTCCTCTATACCAAATAACTTAACCCGTGTATCCTTGAGGAACTAAGCTCCAAATAGAATAAGGTAGTACCTATAGAAGGAGAGACCCTAGATAAACTAATAGGACTAATTAATTGCATCCTAACCGCGAACCACATAGCCGAATCCCTAAAAGCCCTCCGTAATTAAGCTATAGGGGGTAACCCTAGTTTAGAAATAGAAGACGGACTACTCCTATACTAAGAACGGCTTATAGTTCCAGATATTAACAACCTATAAATAGAGCTAATCTGTAAAGCCCACTGTTAAGTCTTTATGGCGTACCCTAGTTAAGATAAGACCTACTAACTACTATTACCTTATTACTATTAGCGAGGACTCCTATCCAATATAGAACGATTTATTAGAAATTGTTATGCTTGTAAATGTGTAAATACCCCTAGGGACCGAACTCCTAGATAGCTATAACCACTGCCAGTTCCTAAACGCCCTTGGCAATATATTATAATAGACTTTAAATCATTCCCAAAGGATAAATACGGCTATGATATGGCCTTTATAGTAGTTAACTAACTAAGTAAGCAAGCCGTTTCCCTCCCTTGCTTTAAGACTATAACCATAAAGGACATGGCCCGTATATATATAGACAATATCTACTAGATCTATAGCACTCCTAAGTTAATTATCTCTAACCGTGGACCTTAGTTTATATTGGACTTCTAGAACAAATTCTGCCGCATCCTTAGGATTAAGATTAAGCTCTCTACCACATTCTACCCTTAGACTAATAGCTAAACTAAGATTATAAACTAGTACCTCGACTAGCAACTTCGCCCCTTTATTAACTACTACTAGGACAACTGGTCGGAACTACTACCTATAATAGACTACACACAGCTCACGCTCCCTTATAATAGTATAGGAATGTTGCTATTTAAGTTACTCTATGGATATAGGCCACGAACATTCTTTAATTGGGATAGACCTATAGGATATATAACGGCCCGCGAACGCCTTAGCTATAAAGAGGCCTAGATATTTACTAAGAGAATATATAGGGCCTAGGAGACTGCCTAAGCAATTATAAAAAGGGTATAAGAGAAGAAAGAGTCTAACGTAAACCAATATCACCGCGAGGTAGACTTTTACGTAGGAGATAAGGTATGGGTGTTAATAAAGAACTAGAAAACCTAAAGGCCGAGCTATAAGCTAGACTACTAAATAGCTGGCCCCTATAAAATCCCTAAGAAGGTAGGGCACTCTTTTAAGGTTAAGCTACCAGAGTTAATAAAGATCCACCCTATCTTCTCTCCAGACTAACTGCGGAAGGCCGCGGATAACCTATTGCCTAGATAGTACAACGACCCCCTACCACTAATTCAGATTATAGAGGACGAAGAATGGGAAGTCAAAGAGATTTTAGCAGTAAAGAAGGACCGTAGTGCCTTAAAATACTGTGTGAGCTAAGTAGGTTATGACGAAGATCTAGAATGGTACACTATATCCAATTTTAAGTACTCTCCCTATAAGCTATAAGATTTCCACCTAGCCCACCTAGACCTCCCTAGACTACCACGCAAGTTAGATAGCTGGGTTAAATGCTAGGAAGAGGGGTTAGATAACTATAATAATT
>Ga0307507_10005775_pt1 | contig 19887 bp, 7 predicted proteins | sample 7_EM_MG_FD_207223 | JGI IMG/M metagenome (GOLD analysis project Ga0307507, IMG submission 207223) | Populus trichocarpa ectomycorrhiza microbial communities from riparian zone in the Pacific Northwest, United States - 7_EM | ecosystem: Host-associated > Plants > Roots > Unclassified | place...
AACACTCTGGCGAAATGGAATTGCCTACGCTTTTTGATGCGTTTGAGAGACCACTACAGCAACAACTGCTATGTCTATTTCACCTATTATCCTGGGGCATCATTTTTAAATCAACGACCTTTATTATCTAATTCAAGTAGATTAAGTTTCTTGCCTTATCGTAATACCGGCTAAATGTGTTACATGTCGGTAAAATGCCTCAGAAATTTAACGATATGGGTGTCACCTAGTCTATGATAGGTATATTGGAGATCCGATGCAGCGTGGGTGGGCCCCGTCCGCTCAGCCCGCTTGCGAAATATGGGCAGTGACTATCAGCGATGGCACCGCAAGAGTGTTGAAACAAGGCCGCCCCGAATAGTAGCACTTCGAGCGGTGTGAGGGGCTGGATGCACCAAAGCAATAGCAGATATGGGCTCACCTCTCGATTAGGGTAAGGTAACTCGATTCACGCTAGTGAAGAACATAGGTTGGCTTATGGGCTAAGAATGCTATTTTTCCCCATTCAATCAACTCTATCTGATTTTAGTGGAGCCCTGCCAGACTGTGGATGATGAAGGCTGGGAGAGACTAAGATCTAAAGAAGGATGTAGAGTGGAAACACGTAAGTATTTATGCTTCTGCTTGGTAACTTGGGCCCAAGCCCGTAGAGAGTGATGGCTACCCCTGTATATAGATGTGGATTGGTTCCTTAGACAGAAACTTACTTCTTGGAACATCCCCAGAATGCATAGTCCTTGTTAGTAGACATAAGTGATGCATCTTTACCCACGGGAGAGCCAGAGAAGCACAGTGTATCCTACGATATTTCAAAGGCTTAAGCACTGTCTCACATACTTCTTCAACTGCTATTAAACCTACGCAACTGACAGTTTTACACGCTTATTCGTCTACAACTCACACATAAGCTCACCACCAGAAACCTCCAGCATACCTCGCAATATTTTATTCAATGGTGCTCCGTTAGGGCATAGGATTGACTGGAGTGGGTGTAATAACTGACATGCCACATGACGTCCGGATGCATCGTACAGCACACAAACGGCAGCCTAATAGTCCTGGGGAATGTTGGTAGTTGACATTGCATTACTGTATCATGACTTTTATAGCCCTCTTATTGGATTTTAGCTCTCTAACTCTATGCCTCATCCACCGAATCCTAACGCTCATACCTCCCTTTCTAGTCCTAGGGTGGTTGAATTTTGTATCTATTTGGATTTCCATACATTCAGCACAACTCTATCTCCTTCTGCCTCTAATAATGTTTAAGTAGGGGTTGCTTTTCTACTGGAATTATCCAAGGCATTGAGCTTTGGCACTCTACCAGCAGTAACTACAAGGAGGCAGAGATGTATTATCTATTGCCGGATCACGAAAGATATTATTTTGCGCCCCTCTCTTCGATAATTCCTGGTGAGGATTGGGAAAAGTAATATAGGTTCCTAGAGGCAAGGTGCACTTCTCTTATAGTATATTAGAAAGCGCTTAAAACGTGTATTAAACCAAGGGGGTACATTTTGTAATAACTCTATTCGGTGAGAAAGGGGCATGAGTATCGGAAAATAAATTTGCAGGTTACATGCTCAATTATTTGTGTTTATATTTAGTCCCTTTTGCACCTTGCAGCATATTTTAATCCATTGCATAAGAGAAAGGAATCCAAATATCTTAAAATTGTTATTTTATATTAGGGTTCAGAATTGTATGAAAAAGTTAAACTAGGTAGAGAATTGAATGACTGCTCTTCAAAAAAACTTTTTTGATATATATAACCCTTTAGCCTCACTAAACAGAGGCATTATAAAAATGCACCCCTTTGGTACACGTTTTAAGCGCTTTCTACATACCCCCACTTTAGTAAAGTTAATTTTGAGACTATCCTGTTAATTTAGGCTATTTTCTTATAATCATCTCAACCCGATTTGAGCCCTCAACCCAGTCATGTAATCGCTCCCCCGTAGTGTCTAAGGTCGTGCGAGAACTTTGCACTCGATTGGGGCCTCTAGGCCCTTCCAAGGCCAATAGAATTGGGCACCGGCAGGCTGCTGGGGAGGAGGTTCAGACCTGTCCGCCATACAATGAATTGTAGCTAACCTCCGACGTCTGATGAGTTCAACACCAGATCGCGTGAGTGATACAAGGTGATTTTAACCGCTAGCTAAGTTAAGGGCTAAAGTACCAGTATCCTTAGTAAATTCTCGAGGCAAATCGGGAAGTGGGGGGAAAGGGGAAAATTAGGCAATTACTTACCTACCGCGTAAATCATCGCTCACATGCAATCCGTGCTCAAAGCTAAGAGATATCACCATTTGGCAAATAGGCTCCCAGCTTCACCCGTCAACCAGTGACGGCCCTTCCCGCACGTTTCACACCCATCAACTTCCGTACAATATAGTGCATCCACGGTTACAGTACAAGCAGAACACTCCACAACTTCAGGCTGTCTATCCCAAAACTGATCATTCTGGCAGGTCCGAACTCCTACTCCCCAGGCGGTATGGTGGCCTTTTCCACACAAAAAGCCACAAACCACACGGTCTTTTCAGTGGCGCCACGTGGCCGTGGCTGAAAAGTGTAGGGATGCCGTAAAGCCTTACCCAACTTTGCCGAGAGCCTCCCGGTCAACGAACGAGCTAGTTTGCGCCGCCCGGCTAGAGTATTTCAATTTGACTGTTCGGTGTTGCTTCCGTAGCCGACTTTCCCCAAATGCCGGTAGGTTAGGTAATAGTGCATTCACAGCGTGGTTGATGCTGGCCATAGTCATCATGGCCTGCGTTGAAGAGAGCTTTTCTTTGCTTCTCTTTTCTTCTCCGGAAATTGATGAGTTGGTGAAGAGACCTTACTTCCCCCTTTAGTGCTAGGTTTAGGAAACTTAAGGGAAGGCTTTAGAACGGTTGCATGAGAATATGCAGGTTGCTGTATGAGTTGTGAAACATTTAGTGGAAAAGAGGGCTTTTCGCAGTCCAAGTCAATCTTCTCTGATTTTGTCGAGGGATTCTGGCAGCCCGCAACCGTGCTATGGCGTTCCCACTGGCCGCTCGGCACTGGGAGAAGAAGGAGGGCGCGGTGACTGTAAAACCATAGAACGAGGTTAGTGCGCGTATACTCTAAGAGTCATGAGATCTAGGTTTTCCATAGGTGCAGTTGAGTTATAGTTACTGCGTAGCTGTGAAAAATAATCTGTAGTTGAGATCCTAGGATGTTTCAGGGTAGGAAAATAGGGTAATGACAGCCTGGATTAGTAGGATAGCTTTTTAGCTAGCTTATATTGATATTAGAGGCCACTACCTTGGTTTACTTTCGCACCCAATTCTCATGTTTCAGAAACTAACATAGGATTTTCATATATCACTTTGAGATTGTGTGTGCTGTATGACACCAGGGGCACTAGGGCACACAGTTTCGGCATTCAGTTCCCAAAGAGTTGACGAAGATGGGGTTAATCGAATAGTAGGATTGGGAAAAATCGGCCCGCAACAAACAGAGAGGCAACTCAAGAGTTACTGATCGAGACGCACCAGGAAGTCCAATCAGGATTGCATAGGCCTCGTGCACGCTCGACTACTCCGTTTGGAGAAATGCCACCTGAAATTACACTCGAGTATGAGTTTAGCGGGGTGCGGGGGCCCTAATGAGAGGCACCGTAGCCGTTTTCTACTGCGCGTCTTCGTCAGCAGCGTCATCTGCGTGTAAATGTACTTGTGCTTGGTCAGCGTTGCCTGGTTATCTTGCTAGAGGGATGTACGGTACAGTACGTGTCTACTATTAGATGCCGTTTCTTTGAGAATAGGCCTCCCCTCCACCTTGCCAGACGCTCCTCCAAGGAAACTCCATAGACTAACCAAGGCTCTCAAAATTTCCAACATGGGGTCGGTCAGCAGCGCGTGTTGCGTACCGGGGAGCGAAGCAGTCGGCTCCTAAGGGGACATAAGGTGCCGAACCTGTATCCTTCCTTCAAGAATTTTCTCCGTGACAAGTGGTACCAGACAGAAAGAGGGGTATACATATTCTACAGTCGAATTGTGTCGGCCTTCTTGTTCTACCCCATTTTGTCCAAGTGGAAGTTGGAATGTTCTGATGTCCCTCTAGACCGAATCTTTCAGCAAGGAGACCATCCCAACTTAATACACGTGTCGGTCAGACTCGGTCTCGAGTGATGACCCATGACACCTCTTGTTTTTCAGGTCCACCCTTATTTAGCGTCAGCATTGAGGGATCAAAGAAGGCACGTGACCTTTTTCTTTATAGTGAAAAAACTAAAGTAGTCGATGAGGGGGAATGTAGAACCTGCAGTAGCATAAATTCTCCTAGATGACGGAAGTGACTTGTCTCGCTAAGAGGCCTGGTATTTACCGCTCACCAAACGGGCATCAGCTGAGCCTTGAAGATGATGAATTTTTACTAAGCTTTAGGGCTTAGAAGTGTTGCTATGGCTGCAGCGGTACATATCGGGCGGCAAATGTTCTAGTATATAAGCAAAAATTGTTGGCCTATGCTCCAGGATGATAAGCTCAATCCGAGATGCCTAGCACCCACACCTGTTCGCTCATGGGGCGGCTCAGCTCCGAGAAAATTTTCTAACATGCTATTCTGCAGTGAGTATAAGGCGGTGTGAGAACAATAAGTTGTGTTATTTTCTCTCCCGGCGTACCCCGGACAGAAGTCCTGAGCAACCCTGCGATGCCTGAGGGAAACGCTGGAAAATCTATAGCTAAGGTTATTTTATCTCCTCCGTGCCCTTAAGTCTTAGACTGGCACGCGCTCTATAGCTTATCCACGATAATACCGTACCGATGTGGCTGTCAAGAGGCAAAATCCGACAAGTAGCTGTTGTTCGAGTGACTAGTTGTGCTTCTTTGGCGACCCGAGACACCCCGAAACATTTTCTACCCTGGAGGTTGCTGCATAGGGGCGCTCCCTGAGAAGTGCTAGAAGGTAACCCCAAATCGGACTTCTGTGCGACGTTTAAGCTTTTCTTTTTTGAACATTGGATCCCCGGGGACATGTGCGAGATTAAGGCTGGGTTTTCCTGACTCCATTTTCTTTTGGGGTTGTCCCCCCCAGAAATTCGGGTTGCCGTTCACGATACCCAGGTTTTACCTTATAGCTAAACAAACTAGATCCCGCGAGGAGACGGTAGCCGTAGTCGCTATCCCTTACTATAAAAACTAGGAGATCCTTAAACCAGTAGTATCATCCAGTTTGCAACAGAAGCTCCCTATATACTCTAGTTTTTACACGACAGAGTGGGAGCAGCAGGGGAGGGACACAGGTATAGTTGGTTATACTCGAGTAGATTGTCTTTTCCGGAGTCTGATACAGTGATACTTAATCTCCCGATTTAAAATGGTTGGTTCCGCCGGAGTATCAACGGGCCGATAGGGCATGATAAGGCTTTGATCCTAGGCCTAGATGCTAGAGGCTGTTCATCATGGCAGCTAGTATATATTTCTCAGGTGGGAAGCTTGTATCGGAAAGAAGGCTCATAGAAATGTGCTTCTATTAGCCCAGTCCCACTGAGATCTCAAATCTCATATACAATCCCGCATGATTGGATGTTTGAGATCCTTCCAAGAGGGAGCCATCTATAATGCGGATAAATGAAAGGTGGTAACCCCATCCATTGGGAAGTTTATGTTAGCGTTGGTGAAAGAAAGCTAGTATGGTTGTGGAAGTTTAGGGGTCTGGCTGATTGTTATGAAGCTATTTTAATTGATGGAGGAAGTCCTCTAGACGCATCTTTCCTTTGTTATGACGAGAGTGTGCAGAGGAATTAAGATGTGCATGGTCCAGAGAGGTGTGTGGTGATCCTTGGAAGGGTCAAGACGCTTTTATGTTTTATACAAACTCCTGTTTTACCGTTGGTTTAGATGGAATGGGAGGGAGCAAGATAACGAGGTGTGTGGCTTTATCTTTCCCACTTCCCCTACCGAACAAGTCTAAAGTGAGTTTGCTTGCATTATAGCTGTGCCATTGTTAGACACCCCGAGAATTTAGTCAAAACTTGGGTGTAAATAAGAGCGAATAGCAAGAGGATTGGTTTAATGGTGTCAAACTTAGATATTAAGTTGATCACCAAGCACTAATTCCGTTAAGAGGTTGTGAAAACAGTATATCTCTTCTGGCAAGGGCTAATGCTTGAAGACTCTGCAGTCCTACTCAAATGCTATAACGATGGTCTTCCAGTAGATTGGGCTCTCAAACGCCAGGCAGATGTTGTCTCTATTGACGCAGTTCAACTCCTAAGCATCGTTCTTATCAAACCAGTCCCTTATCGGGACTAAGGTACGATACGTGAGGTACCCTTGCATACTACGGTTAATATTCATCAAGGCTGAAGATATCCACCCAGGCGGTGACCCAAGCACCACCCCCGCTTTCTTCTCCACCATGTGTAGGAATACATGCATATGAAGCTCTAAATCCGCAACCTTGGTTTTCCATGTCGGGGTGTGCTCTAGCAGAACAATTACCTGGTTGAAGGCCTGGTCAACAGGGGGCGATCTACACAGCCATGTTTTCTAGGACCAGATTTTGATCAATTACTCACTTCTTCTCGAAGTTTGGACGTGGTTGAGCCTGCAGTGCCGCAGGGTACGTGTCTATATACGCCTGGAACGGTGACGCTTTGAAATCTGGTCAACTCACCAACCAGTCAAACCAAAATACTTTGAGGTTTCACGCCAGCTTCTCACCGCAAATGCTTATCACCCCCTCACCTACGGGTCTCGTGCATTTCATGGAAGGTATATTCCAAGTGATAGACCTATGGCCAGCATCAGGGTAGCAGGGGCGCTTGAAATGGAGCCGTTTAGAAGAGAAAAGGAGAGGTAAAACTTCCGATACTGAGGGAAAAAATTAAATGAACCAAGTTGGACAAGAGGAGGGAAAAATAGCACCGAGGGAAAGAGAAGAAAATAGTATAGTAGCCAGCTCGAGCTCAAGCGCACTTGGTGCAATATCTCCCAAAGGGACTCACCGCCTCTATGGTGGTCCGAATCGTACCCCACTTACTCCCTACTGGCTGAGTCTGGCTCCAGTACCAGCACACATTCTCGGCTTGCAAGGTTTACCGTACCGTAAGAACTAGAATAGTGGGACCATGTGCCAGGACGTTGGAGTTGCCTCTCCTAGTAAGGTCTGGTGTGTTTTTCTTTTTTTATTTGTCTCGGGGAACAGGGTTTCGGTGTGTTTTCGCACTTTTCCAGGCAATTTTGGGCCCAGCACATCATTCGTTTATTCGGGTTCTTAACGTACCGGTGCCGGTATTTATTTACAAAGCCCCTCGCAAAATACTTGCCGAAGTGCTGCAGTTTGACCTTTGCTGCTTCTAATAGGTAGGTTTATTTCACTCCTCCGGCATAAATATATAGGGAGGGAGAAAATTCGCAGAGCTGCCTCTGGAGTTTCCGGGATTCGACTTCATTACTAGTACGGTACCCAGTATATCATGGGCTACCAGTACACACTACCGTGGCCTGGATATCGGTCCACACCTAGTGTGATCCTAAAGGGGGACTTGCGGTGCGGTGTAGGAGACTGGTGCATAATTCGCAGGGTACTGACGGGGGGAAGGGCCGCTATTCCGCCCACAATACCTTGAAGGTTGAAGGTGTAACCTCAGACTCTCCTGCTGCTCAAAGGGGTCCACTGGTGAGCACCATAACTCCTCACTGAGGTATCTTTGTACCGCTGATAGGTAAAGTAGTCCGCCAGCGCAACCAGAGGAGAGGGAACTGCGATAGTGCTTGGCTTACGGACTACCGGTATTTTGTCTTGCGTTGTTCGGTACGGTCTAAAGTTCCAGATTACGGTATTGTTTACTAGTGCCTTACCTCACCCTCTCCTCCTTACAGAGCCACAGTAGTAGTCTAGGAGGCGTAAGAAAATTACCTAGTTGTCTCCCTCCATGTGGTACGGTACAGATCATCAGATGATCCACAAAAGAGATAAAGACGAAGGTCGTACAGTGCCGTAGCTGCCCGTTTCCGCATGCGGCGGAATTGGTCGGAACAGAGATTGGATGAACTTAGAAAAACGGGCATTGACAGGGGGAATATCCTCGAATTCTCCTCTCGTGCGTTCTTACAGTTAGGTATAGAGCCTGTTCGTATCATAGATTAGAGCCTTGCGATACCGGTATCGTAACTGTCTTGTCTTGTCCACTGCGTGATAAATAGTCTGTGACGGCGAAGCCAAATGCAGATGTGGTGGAGCGTTCCATTCAGCGCCGAGCCTTTTTGGAGTTGTGAGGCTACGTTCAGCTGCTCTGCTTTGTAAGTTTTTTCCTTGGTTTCTCGGATCTATGATAGGATGAAGGGAAAGAGTGGTTCCCCTTATCAAATATACCCAGAACATGCTACCCAATGGATGGAAGGCTGAACCATTGTGCCCTAGGACAGCCTGTGGTAAATACATGAACGGTGGGATATCTGATAGGCAGGCTCGCCCTTCCCTTTAAATCATTTCGGTAGGTCTAGAAGAAGCGCGTCTAGCTTTTGAACCGTCAAAGCAAGCTTCCGGAGCAACCAAGCATTGAGGAATGACAAGTGCTAATTCTAAAGCCTTAACTCTATAGACTGGAGTAAGGGTTCTTCTTACACAAACTCCTATGCAAGCGATCTTGCATGTGCGACGCTCTCTGTTTACGGGGCGATATAGGGGAGCGAAAGGAGAGACGATTGTACGGTAAGTAGGTATCATATGCATGAGCACCTCTTGGTGGTTTTTTCTTAGGTCTCTCCTGTCTCTCTACTCCTTTTCCTATAGGAAATCTACGGGAGAGCGGAATAACATGGCTGGTTTGTGCCCGGAGAGTTCTCTCAATTTGTACGACATCAATGTATAGTACTGGTACCAGTACTGTACTACTAGGCATTCCCGGAGGTCGCAGAGGCTGGGAAGCCTGGTGAATCCAGTTCTAAGCGAGCTAGCAAGGAACAGCTATGGGTAGCTCTTTGATCTATCTACCTTCGGCTGTCTGAGTCGCTAGAAATATATTTGGCACTCGAGCACATACCGGTATAATAGCACTATAATCGAGTGGTACTAAACCGGTATGTCGCGGAGTTTTGGGAGGGAGGTACCCGAGTAGAGCCTAGATTCTGCAGGTACCCCTTGAAGCTAATTTATTTGGACTTCTTTTGGACACATATCTCTCCTACCCGTAAGCAAGACACACGCAAGGCCATGGGTGGAGAGTGATTCGCTCTACTTTCTCATGTTTTTACGCGATTCACGGATCTTGGACATGTCGCTTCTCTCTAATCTGGTTTCTATCAGATGTAATATACAGATGGAGCACTTTTCGGATAGGTACAGTACTCTAAATCACATGTACGTCTGTTACATTCTAGACCAGCCAAGTACCGGTCACATCAGCTCAATCACGCCTATTTACCACAGAATGTATCTCTCCCTCTCTCTAGCCCCAAGTCATTCTATCGTATTCGACTTCAGGCGTATCAGAAATCCCTTCGCGACTATCAGTCTATAACACAGGACAATTGTCGTCTTGGAAACCCCGTATACAATACTATAGAAAATACGTGACTGCTGCAATAATGGCTAACTGAATATCAGTCATTCCAACATTTATCCTCAGGTGTTTGGGTTGTGGCATACGAGTAAGGTAAATATACAACAGTAGATTTTATGCTACTTTAGAATTTGTGCCCCAACTTTTCAATAAGGGGGCGAATTTTTCTATACCCTTATTAAACCCCCCTAACAAATACAACCCTTTTCCGGGCGCATCTCCAATTTACTGGGGCTCTAATCCAGGGGCTCTAATCCAGCGGCTTTCATCGCTATCTTAGCAGTTGATAGAAGAGCTATGTATGTATGATCTTGGCAACAAGGGAAATGTGCCCCCCCGGCAGGTTTTCCATACCAAATTCAGATACCCAATTAGCAACTAGAAACGACCACGACAAATCCCGTCCTCCAAAGTATGATAGTATGAGGGGACGCCTATTGAGAGCAGAGGGTTATGAATTTTTTGGTCTCCACCGACAGTCCTAAATACTGATTCTAAGTCACCAAGTTGGCCAGGATAGTGGCTTTTCAAAATCTTATACAAATCGACCGCCCCGCCCTGCACTTCAACTTCCTCTGCCGAATTCGGACTTTCAGAGTTTGTAAAACAATTCCTGTAACCTGATGTTTAGCTCTGTAAATCTTTGAGTTATCTCTCTATTTTTCTCGTTCTTTGTCGATAGATACAGTAGCTGCGTATTGAAAATTGGAAAACCAGGGACAAATTTCTTTTATTGCTAAGCTCGTAGTTTACCGGCCTCAGGTGACAGCAAGATATATGAATGTATTAAGGCTTATACTGCGGTACTTGCGAAGGACCACTCGGGATGAATGCCCCCTTGAAAGCCCATCTGTAAGGTACGTGCGGCCCCCTGCAAGGTACCCTCCTCGTCTTTCGTGCCATATCCCACTTCCCAATATATCCGGGAGCGGCAGAAACAAAGCGCAGCCCTATAAGACACCGAAGCTCTAAATTTCGACCAGATATGAATAAAACGGGTTACTATTAAACCTCACTGCAACACCTTGTGCGCTCCCTTAAGCCTTGCATTCCTAGTCCCCCCTATCATGATTGTAGGAACTTGGGTACGGCTGTGCTGGACGTGTCTAAGATAGCTAACCGGCGGAAATATACGAAGCGAGGGGGCGACCTCAGGGCATGGAACTGCAGAACACGATTAAGCAAGCAGCTATGATATGCCACACGCCTTGTATATATAGATCGAACGCCTAAGTCTCATATCAATTTGGTCAAATTCCCTTATGCCGTACTGACTCAAGAGCGTAACCTCGGCCCGTAACCTTTCCTAGGTGGTAAAAAAACTGAGACGATAACAAGTGGTTTTCTGAACCCACCCTATTTCTTCTTTGGTGAGGTGAGGTTGACAGCTAATCCCTAGGACCACCATTATGACTATAGGAGCTGTTGAAAGAGCATTACTCCTAGTTTGGCGATGTGGTATAAGCATGGAAAGAGGGAGAACGGGGGGCAAAAACCTGGGATTACTGACTTCCCTTAGCTATTTCTTGTTATGATACAGTATAATCCAAGTTAGAAGGCAAGAATACATTACATCTAAGGCTTTCACCACCTATCGGAGTGTGAAGATGGGCAAATTGTGGATTATGGCTCCTGCGGTATGCAGTAACTTAGTAAGTACGAGTAGTACTAGGGCAGTACTGGTACAGTACCCGCCGCTAATATCAGAAGGTCACACCATTTATAGCCAGCTATTAGCTACCGTGCAAAGCGCCTAAATGCGGATCCTCCGATGGAACCAGAATTCCGGTGCGTCCGATTAGGGCTGTAGAGTAATGATGCGCCCCTTAACAACAGCTATAATAGTGAACGAAGGAGTTATCTTTGGCATTATCTAGATAGTGGTTATCATGGTTTGTAGATCTCCCTTCTATCCCACACTTGCATGATTTTTATATCGCATCATCGTGTCTCACCCACCCACTCTTCAGTTCTCTTCAGCATGGCTCTATGCAGATTGCGTCCTTTGTTTCACTCCCACCAAAATTAATAGAGAAGACCCGGTTTGATTCTATTTGAACTGTGCTAGTACCGGTAGATTCACACTCTGCTATTCCGGACATCGATCATCGGGATACCGCTCTATCTCGGATGAACCTCGGAAAGTTCTAAAATTCCTTATCAAAGCCTAACCTATTGCGCTAGATCGCCCGCTAAATCAGACAGATTCTTCGGAATTTGACCTTTCGGGATGGCTGGGTGCGACAGTGCACCAGCCACCCCGATCGACCGACGAGGCAAACCAACCAAAGGGGGTGCAGCGACCCGACGCTTCCTTCCAATATGTTGCAAAAAAGATAGTTCGGCCCTCAAGCTAGTTGGGAAGACAAGAGAAAAAAAGAAAGGAAAAAGAAAAGAAGAAGAAAAAAAAGCATTTCCGAAAATGTGGCTAATCCGGACTTTGTCCTTATTTTAAACTGTCTTGCTCAAATAGAATAATTGGTTGATACAAAGGTTAAGGATAAAATAATCGTGTAGTGCATAACTAAGACCTTAGTAGCAATGGTATATCTGAGAAGAATGGCCTGAGAGGACATCTATTTCGTATTGTTTTAGTCAACTTTGACTGAATATATGTAATCGGTCCCCACTAGCCCTCCTCAAAGAGCCATAGAGAACTGTGGGTTATGATGCTTATTAGCATATACTCAAAGTTAATCTACTGCTTTTTCGCAGATAAAAGAGATAGTAGGTAGGGCTTAGGTTCCATCTTATCTATCAAATATACTAAGGTGAGATATATGTTTGATTCTCATAGTCATATCTAATTATAGCTTTGCTGGTAGTGAACGATAATGGATTAACAGTTCAATCATTCAATACACTCAAGGTCTCTCAATTTTACGATTGTGCAAATCTCTGTCCTCACAATATTAACCTTATAATAACCAGACAAGTCTAGTTCCTTTTAGGCTTTGGGCTCAGGCAAAGGACTATGACTTTGAAGATGCTAAGAGTTTATAGATACTATAATTTGTAGATAGATTATATATGAGAACATTGCATCAGGATACAACTATAGGTAGGATGAACCTGCTTTTATAAATGATATCCAGAGCCCAGATCAACTACCCACATATGAAAGCGGGGAAAAGATACCACTGCTTATGTTCCAACTGAATGGACGACATAATAAGATGGTAATACTGCATATAAAATACTATTGTTAAAATAGATACACTCTATACAGTTTTTATAATCTGGTCATCATATGAATATATTGGGTTTCTCTCCCTATTTTGGATTTCTCCCTCCTCTAGACAAAATCCCTAGATTTTGGCTGCCCGGAATAGCGAGGTATAGCCCTTCTGTACTTAGTAAATCCTCCACCTTTTTGTGTTACCGAATGCAAGGCGATAGAGTACGGTAAATCCTGGAGCACGAATACACATCTGGAATCTAAGGATATTGAAAGAGGTAGAAATAAAGGAGGACAGAAAAATTCCCTAGATATACTATTGGCTAAGTAAGAGTTATCAGGAGCAACCATAGACCACGACGGTTCCTACAATTCCTTCATTTCAATTCCCAAACATGGCCACTGCTTGCAGGCGAGAATCTTGAGTGCCCTACTCTGCTAGCGGTACTATCCTTACTAGGAAGTGGGGGGTTTGTTTTAGTTTTTTTTTCGCCTGCTCTATCACAAGTAATTTCAACCGAGGGATACAACCACAAGGAAAATCAACGAACTAGTGTAGGATATCACGTCCATTGCCCAAGGTCGGCCCTCGGTCTTCTTTTTTATTATTATTATACACACTCTTTTTCGTCCGATTTTCTTTCTTATTTTCTTTCGTTTTCTTTCTCCTTCGCTTTCCTGTCAGCACTGTCTAGTGCATTCTAACATTCTACCAAATGTTTGTAAAGTAGCATCAGAAAAGGGAAAAAAGGGGAAAGTAGCGTGCCTACTGCGATCCTTCACCCCCCTATGAGTACCGGTACTGTACCGGTACTCGAGTGCTCGAGTACAGTGCGCATTATGCGCGAGTACCCAATAATCCCGTTCCTCCGCACTCCGAGCATTCGGGTCAGGGAGTAAGAGCTCAGCTTACTTCCCCGCCGGTACTGTGGGCACATATGATCTTCCTTGTAGAACTATAGCCTTCATTTTCAACTTTCTTTTCTTTTTCCAAGTTCCCTCGTTCACTCTCTCGGTTGGACTGTTGGATTTGGCGTGGCTGTCCGCATTTCTGCCCCTTCTTTTTTAGCTTGCGTGCGGTCTAGGTTGCGTATTAATTTTTTTCTCCTCCATACTTGCTCTTTGAAGATGGGTAGGAAATGAGCCAGGGAAATTCTGGTGGTTCCCTCTATTTATTTTATTGTATTTTTTTCCTATTTTTTGTTTTGTTTATATATATATAAATATATATATATAATAATAATATTATTTCCCTCATCCATCTAGTGGGTGTCTCTCCTCGTCTGCATCGCAGCAACTTCCCTGTCAGTAATCCCCTGCACGTGCAAATTCTGTGCAGCAACATATACTCGAGTACAGTACAGTACCCAAATCCTTTCCTATTCCTTTCTTACCCGCCTGCGTGCCCATCCTTCCTTCTACCCTCTCACAACGTGTGTGTATTCTCGAGAGAGCAAAGCACTGTTTATATAGAGTGGCATGTACTGTATGTGCTCTACTCTACTCTTTTTTTTCTTTTCTTCTTCTCTCTCTGCTTCCTCCCCCAACTCCCTTGCTGCTGGCCAAACCTGGCACCCCAAACCCTAACCCATTCCATGCATTGGTAGTCCTACCTGGCTGGGTCTAGTGCCGCTCCCTCCACCACCACCAGACCCCTCCCATTCATTCTACTCCCATCCCACCTACGGTAGGTCACTGTCCACCCATACCGAGTAGAAGAGGAAGCATTCGTTGTCCCCATCCCCCTCCAACTGTCTCGTCCCCGCCCTACTGCTGCTTGCTTTCAAAAGTTGCTGCCACAGGTCGAGTGCTCATTGCTCTTGATTGGGAGAAGACAACAGTGGAATTAGTGAAGCAGTAAAGCCGGAATCTGGTATTTAGATAGACGGACTCAGTCCACAACTATTCAATATTGTACTCCATTACAACAAACCCCAGAACACCCACAATAACTGATATTGGTATCCCAGCCTAAAGTTCGCCGCATCACTTTGCACCAGCACCCAGCACACCTAATTATCATCCTCTTTCCCTCTCACACCTCCCCTATCTCCCCAGAATATCTTCACCCCATAATCCCCCCGCCCTCCTCTTTCTTTCCACCCCCCCCCAAAAAAAATAAAAAAATAAACAGCCGGTCCCTCCTCTGCCGGTTTTATTACATCTCATCCATTTGTTCATTCATTAATTCTTTTCTCGCCCGCCTTTCTTCTCATCAACGGGATCTCCAACCTACTCCCTTAAACTCCCTCCGAAGTGTCACTCTTTCGGTGTTTTAGAGAAATCGACGGGAATATAATTCTCCTTCCGATCTCGTTGTCACTAACCCTAGTTGACCACTTTTTACTAACCTATATATTTTCTCCATTCGGTCATCTTATTTCCCCTATTTCCCCTATTTCCCCACTGATCGCACATTCCAGATGATGCTCTCTCAGGCAATGCATCAGTACGCCCCTAGCTCGCACTTTCAGTCGCTACCGTCTTCAAATGGCGACGTTGACCCATCAACGGGCATGCCACATCAATCTTCGGTATCAGCCGTCCAAAAAGCAACGAAACAGGCACGTCATCACCCTTACTATTCGCCGCAAAACAACAGCGGGAGAATTAATGGAATAGGGCAGATGAACGGGTCGACACCAGGGCCTATTCGGAGAAGAATAAGTCGAGCATGCGATCAGTGCAACCAGTTGCGAACTAAATGTGATGGGAAATTGCCCTGCCAACATTGCATAGGTAAGACAATACTATAGCAACTATTGTTTTTACAAGTTTGCTTTTTTTTAGGAACCGTTTTGGCTAAAATCCCTTGATAGATTTTACACTAAAGTGCGAGTATGCTCGAGAGAGAAAGAAGCGTGGAAAGGCTTCACGGAAGGATATTCAGCAGCAACAAGCGGCGGCGGCTGCTACGGCGGCAGCCCAGCAGAATGGTATGGTGAATGGTAATACTTCGCCAGCAGACCAGATCCGAGTCCTCAATGGGGTTTCACGGTCATCAGATCTTCCTCCGCCCCCTCGCCCTGGAATGGACAGGAAGCCATCTTCGTCTGCTGCCAGTACTAGAACCTCCCTCGGAGACCTTCATGATCATTCCCAACACCAGATTCACCACCATCACTTACCTGCCCAACATCATCACCACCATCATCACCTTCCTACACCAGATTCCCCATCACTACAGCTAAACCATGAAGGCGTTCCCACCAGTATGCCCATGCACTTTGACAGGATGTCTCCATTCCAGCATCAGCCACCCAACGGTGTCGGTGTCGGCGGCGCTCCGCGGATGCTCCCCAATCCATCTGCTCACGGTGGCATGTCCCAGTCAGGGTCTGTTACAACCAACGGCTTCTCCGCAAATGAATTCGTCCTCTCTCCACAACATCAACCCCACTCAATGAACTTCCCTCAAAATGCGGCGTCGCCTCTATCCGGATTCCTTGGCGGCCACTCCCCAGAAGATTCATCCCCATCTTGGCTTTCCCTACCCTCTCCTCCAAGCCCAGCTTTCTCTACTGGTGTCAGGTATCCTGTCCTCCTTCCTCTACTTCCCCATGCCAATGCCATAATACCACCAATGCTTGCATGCGACTTGTTAGATCTATATTTCACCAACCCAACAACAGCCCTTTTCCAGCCTGCTTCTCCATATGTATTGACCCACATTTTCCGCAAACAATCTGTATTGCACCCGACAACTCCTCGGCCCACATCTCCTGCACTACTGTGCGCCATGCTGTGGGTTGCTGCACAGACCTGTGATGCTCCATTTCTCAGTGCATCGCCCGCCGCGAGAGGCCGAGTTTGCCAGAAACTACTGGAGTTGTGTATCAGCCTTTTAAGACCATTAGTACATGTTGCATTTACACCCTCTCAGCACTCACATGGCCAACACGGGCTTTCTTCGGACTCCGAAAATGGATCTGTTGGCATTGGTCTTGGGGGGTTGGGTGGCGGTCCTGCGGGGTCAACGGGTGGCAGGGAGGGTGTTGGGGCAGCGGGAACTCTAGACGATGTTCTGACATACGCCCATCTTGGCATTGTCATCTCTGCAAGTGAGTTCAAGAGTGCATCTCTTAGGTGGTGGCACGCAGCTTGGACCCTTGCGCGGGAATTGAAGCTCAATCGCGAGATTCCCCACGAGAACGTGATAGAGCAAATGGGTGAAGACGGCTTAGATGGACATCACTCGCCGAGCGATACTGGCGCAGGTAGTGTGCACTCCCACCCTACAGCTGCAGGAGACCCAGTAGGGCGACTAGAAATAGGAGAGGAGGAGCGAGAAGAGAGGAGAAGAACGTGGTGGCTACTCTATATTGTTGATAGGCACCTGGCCCTTTGCTACAATAGACCTCTTGCCCTACTCGACGTCGATTGTGAAAGCCTCTATCTCCCCATCGACGATGCATCCTGGCAAAATGGTGATTTTTTTGGAGCTCACGAGCCCCACAATCTTTATGCTCAGCACCCCGTTTCCCCGACCAACACTGGCCACTCACCACAGTTCCATCGACAGGCGGGGCCAGTTTTTGAGATAACAGGCACAGGATTATTTGAGTTTTTTTTACCGCTTATGACGATTCTGGGGGAAGTGGTGGATTTGCACCATGCGAGGAATCGTCCCAAATTCGGTACGGTGAGGCAAACTGGGACTGAGGGGGCTGCTATGCTTGGAGAAGGATACGAAGAGCTTGTGCAACACATCACGCAGCAGCTCGACACATATGCTAGGAGTTTGCAGCAGTACGAAGCAGCACACCTTCGACCTGAGTTAGGGGATGGCCAAGAGGGCGACGTAAAGCTGACTGAGTCGGACATCCAAACTAAGATTGTGGTTTCTTACGGAACCCATGTCATGCACGTCCTGCATATTCTCCTTTCTGGAAAATGGGACCCAATTAGCATGCTAGATGACGACGACCTCTGGATCTCGTCTCAATCTTTCATCAGTTCAACAACTCACGCAGTTTCGGCAGCAGAGGCCATCTCCAACGTCCTCAAGTACGATCCTGATTTGAGCTTCATGCCTTACTTCTTCGGGATCTATCTCCTGCAGGGTAGTTTCCTACTGCTCCTCATTGCAGACAAGCTACAGGGAGAGGCATCCAGCGCTGTAGTTACTGCATGTGAGACGATTGTGCGAGCCCACGAAATATGCGTTGTCACGCTGAACACTGAATATCAGGTACAGATCTCTCCTAAATATCCAGGTATTATTGGAAACGGCCTTCTAACTGAAATAATAGCGGAACTTCCGAAAAGTTATGAGAAGCGCTTTGAGCCAGGTCCGCGGCCGTGGAGCGCCTGAGGACATGGAAGACCAGAAGCTCAAGCGGAGGGAGGTGCTACAACTTTATCGATGGTGTGGAGACGGCTCTGGACTAGCTTTATGATTTGACCAAGATAAGATCACGGATCATGTTTAATCTGAGATGCATAAAATGATGGGGGCGCACGGGAGCAAAAGTGCAAGTGATATCAAGTATGGGGAAATTTCCTGGCTGTGCCCAGAAGGTTATAAGCCCGAGGAAGATCTGGGTATCTTTCAACGCACTATTGCCTGGTCTTAATTTTTTTTTCTGTCCTTTTCCTCCCATCATTTCTCTTGGTGTTCTTGTTTTGATTTCCTTTGGGATCGTTATTGGCGTTGCTCAGTCGCAGGCTGCGTGTTCAAGCTGGTGCTGAAATGGGTGGCTTTGTTTATTTTTAATTTTCTTGTCGCTTATTGTCCGTTTACTTTTGTTTTGCTCTTCGCAATTACCTTTATCGAGACCAGAAAGGTGAATTCAGTGGAAAGTTTTTTATTCCCTTGTTTTGCCAGACTTGTATTTTCTTCGTTTCTTTTTCTACATATTAAGTTGTGTTGACACTTTTTTTCTCTACATACCTCTCATTCCACCCGATGTTTATTCACTTCTTAATCCAGCGGCGTGCCGCTGTGGGCTAGGTCAAGAAAGAAATAAAGATAGGAAAACGAAACCATAAAAAGTGAGATACCCAATCATATTTAGCAGATAACGAAGCTACAAGCTTTTTCTACTACCGGCACTACTATACTCTACAGTATAATAAGCAATTATACAGTGATGAACTCGACTTATCATAACATGTTCAAAAAAAAAAAAGCCCGATTCGGATATCGCATTATTCGAATCGAGTCGGGTCGAATCTAATCTCGATTTCGCTCGCGGATGCAAAGTAAATCACTAGCTCGCGCGTCACAATGGATGGATCTATAGTACTTGTATCTCTTCCTCCCATCTACCGGTGCTCTACAAAGTACTGTACTCTCCACCAACGCACGTTCTCCCTCATGTAACCTTAACCCACGCCAATGTTAAACCCATGTTGCAAGATGGGGAATTCCAGGATTTGGTCTTTTTCTTTTCTTTTTTCCCATCCCCGTTCACCAAATAGAGGAAGGTAGGGAGGAGGAAGAAAAGAAAAAAATACTCATGACCGATTAAGGATACATAGTGGTATAGTAGGAAGCTTTAAATTGCTATCGAATATGTAAGTTACAAACACCGATGTCCTCCCCCTCCACCCTCCCTCTCTACTTCAAATTGCTCGCGTGGCCCAGTTGAGGTTGGATACACGGGGCGGAAATCGATAAGTTTACAGCTCAAATTTCAGGGATCCCAGCACCTTTTTGTCTCTGCTTGGCTCACGAATTTAAGATCGCTATGACACGGTGACCAACTTCAACTCGGTCGCGTGAGGCAGCACGGTACTGTGCTGGAGAGGAGTAGGACTAAAAAGGAGAGAAAACCTGGGTAAGCCCATAACCACCCTGCCCCGGCCAAGCACTTACTGTGTCCTCAGGAAAACACGATTTAGGCAAAGCACCCCGCAACCGTTTAATCCTCTCTTTTTTAACTCTTTAATCCCCCCCCCCCCCCACCCACCGCCCCCCGTCCTGTCCTGTCTGTGCACGTTGGATCGCGGGGTCGGGGTCGTGGAGTGGGGCGCGGTTGAGTTCGATCCCTACACCCACTCATGTGGGGCGAAGGTACAGTAGCGATAATGAAGGGTTCGGTTATGTATGCGAGGAGGAGCAAGGGCACAGCACCGGAGCAAGGGTGGGAGCGGGAATGAGGTGTTTCCCCCGTGGGGTGGTTTGGGTGGGCTGGCCAGGAATACGGACGCCGAGGGGGTTAGCTGG
>Ga0307507_10005776_pt1 | contig 19882 bp, 14 predicted proteins | sample 7_EM_MG_FD_207223 | JGI IMG/M metagenome (GOLD analysis project Ga0307507, IMG submission 207223) | Populus trichocarpa ectomycorrhiza microbial communities from riparian zone in the Pacific Northwest, United States - 7_EM | ecosystem: Host-associated > Plants > Roots > Unclassified | place...
GGCCCCCCCGCCCCCCCCACCCCCCACTACCCGACTCCTGCCCGCCCGCAGCATCAAGTCATCGCTGGATCCTCATGCTTCACGTGCAATGAACGGTCCTTTCCTTGCGAAATCTGCAAGGAAAGGACCGTTCATTGCATCGGGGCCGGGGTGTGGGTGGGGCCGGTGGGATGGATGGGGCCGAGGTGGTCGATGGTGCGGTGGAGCGCCCAGCAGGCAGCACGACTTGGGGACGTCATCGGTGGATCCTCATGCACCCAATGTGGCCTTCGGTGCATCCCGACCCTTCCCGCGGGCGCTCCGCCTAGCTCTGGCGAAACTCGATGAGGTCGTGGTTGCCCGTGCACCGTCCGCTGCAGCCGGACCGGCCGATCTCGTCGAACTTGGCCTGGGCCGTGGCGAGTTCGTCGTGGAGCCGGACCGTGACCGCGCTCCGGGACGGGCTGTGAGGGCAGCACGTGACTGTGGCGTAGGGACCTTCTCCGTCGATCGAGTCGGCGTGTGGCCAGATGCATTCGGCCATCGCGCGGAACGTGTGGTGCGCATTCGTGCAGTTGTGCCGCCGGTAGACCGTCTTCATCAGGCCATTCTGTACCTAATCCGGGGTACTTCGGCTATTCAGGTACGTCTGAGGCTCGGGGAGCCGGTGTCCCGGCTCCCCGAGCGGACTATCCGGCCCGGTACGCGCGGACGATGGTCTGCTCGATCCCACTGCCGGCGTCGCCTTGCGCCGTCACCCGCAGCGAGACCGTCTGACCGGCGGCGGGTTGGGGTAGCCGAGCTTGGTACGTGCCCTCGCCTGAGCGGTTGACCAGCACGGTTTGCCAGCTGGCGCCGTCATCGAGGGACGCCGACAGTCCGAAGGAGGCAATGGCCTGTGCTCGCACGCCGTGTGCCTGGTTGACGGTGAAGGTCGCCAGACCGGAGGTGGGATGGTTCGCCGCGTCCAGCGGGAGGGCGTAGTCCACCGACAGCAGCGGCAGCGGGATGCTGCCGGTGCCCCTCGGACCGGCCGACCGGAACGTCCAGGACGTGGTGACCCTGGTGGACACCGGCAGGTCGGCGCTGGTGTCGATGTCGTAGGTCAGCCGGTAGTCGGCGGCCTGCCGCGGAATCGTGAAGTCGCCGAAGGAGTGGGCGACCTCGCCCACGGCCTGCCCGTTGCGCTGAAGCGTGAGCTTGCGCTTGATCTTGAGGTCGTACTCGTCGGCGAGGCAGTCGAACCGCTGGTGCTGGTCGGTCAGCGTGACGAGTTCGATGTGCAGGTTGCCGCTGGTGCGGGCCGGCGCGGCGGGCACGCACGCACTCGGGGAGCCGGCCGGGCTGTCGTACCAGTCAGAGTGCAGCGGCTGCCGCACCCACACCTTGTCCTGCCTGCTGCCCGGTGCGTACCGGGCAATCGCCTCCTGAGTGACTATCCCGTTCCAGAATGCTTCGTCCAGCCAAGCGAATCCTGACGACACGTAGTCGGTGCGGTCACCGGAGAGCGGTTGAGTGGTGTTCTCGGCGAGGAACACCCCTTCCGGGCTGAGCCCGTACCGCTTGTGCCCGGTGACGGAGTCCGGCCGGTCGAGCTTGCCGAAGTGCTGGTCGATCCGGGCGAGAGTGGCGTGTTCGGCGGCGGTGACCCGGTACGCCGGGTCGTTCGGAATGCCGTTGCCGAACGGGTGGATGAGGTCGTAGAGGTATGGGCTCTGCCCGGTTCCGGGCGCGTCGAGCCCGAACGCGGCGTAGGCCTGGAACGTCCCGGCGCCCGTCCCGCTGTTCGGTGCCACGAACACGTTTTCGGCCTTGGCAGCGTCGCCCCAGGCGAACGCGAAGTCGGTCCAGCCGTCACCGCGCCGCGGCATCTGGATGTAGGTGAGGCCGATCGAGGCTGCCTCGGTGGCGACACCGTCGACGCTGGCGGTGAGTCGTTTGGCCTGGGACAGGTCGAGCGTCAGCGACGTGTCGGCCGCGACGGCGACGTCCGGGTCGCCTGCCATGGCCGAGCGTTGATCGGCGGCACTCCATGCCGAGAACGAGCCCATGACGCTGTACCGGCCCGAGGGCACCCGGAACGTCAGCTTCTCCCCGGCTTCCCCGGACTCGTCGTGGTAGTAGATCGCCGGGTCGTCGAGATTGATCACCCACACGGTCGCCCCCGCGGACGCACCGTCCGGGGTGCCCGGAATCGCGGTTGTCGCGACGGTGAGGTCGTAGCTGCGCGGCTCGACGTAGAACGTCACCGGCGTTCGTGACGCCACGCCGCCGCCGACGTGTGCCGTGACGACGGCCGTGTACAGGCCGGGACGGGCGGCGAACGCGGCACGGTCGATGTTCAGCGTGGCACCGCCGCCGGTACCCGCGGAGAGCCGCAGCTCACGCTCGGAGAGGGACGCTGCGCCGGCCGGTGCCGCGACGCCGTTGTGGTCGGTCACGGTCACGTCGAGGGCGACCGTCGCCGCGCTGGTCCCGGAGTTGACCCACGCCAGCTTCGCCCCCGCCGTGCCGGATTGCGGGTACGGAAAGGTGCCGAGGTTGACGATCGGCTGGGTGGCGACCACCCCGGACAGTGCCTTGGCCACGTTGAGCCGGCCGGCGCCGCTCGTGTACGGGTCGCCGCCGTCGATCGGGTCGGTCGCGCCGACGAGCGCGGCCTTGAGCTGGCCGGCCCGCCAGTCGGGGTGACGCTGCGCCAGGACCGCGGCCGCGCCTGCGACGTGCGGGGTGGCCATCGACGTGCCGGAGGCGGCCACGTAGCGCGCGTCGATCGGCCGGCCCATGGTGGTTCCGGCCGCGCGTGCGGCGACGATGTCCACGCCCGGCGCGACGAGCTCCGGCTTCGCAGCGCGGGTGGTGACCAGGGGTCCTCGGCTGGAGAAGCCGGCGACGACGTCGGCGCCGTCGACTGCGCCGACGGTGAGTGCGCCGGCGGCCGCGCCCGGTGCGGACACCGTGCCGTCGAGGGATCCGGCGTTGCCTGCCGCGACCACGAACAGCGCGCCGGTTTGGTCGGTCAGCGCGTCGAGCGCGAGCGACAACGGGTCCGTGCCGTCGCTCGGTGCGTCGCCGCCGAGGCTCAGGTTCACCACGGCGGCCCGGCTCGCGGCCCATTCCATCCCGGCGATCACGCCCGAGTCGGTGCCCTCACCGTTGTCGTCGAGGACCTTGCCGACCACGAGTTGTGCGCCGGGTGCCACCCCCTTGCGCGCGCCGCCCGAAGCCGCGCCGGTGCCCGCGATCATGGACGCCACGTGCGTGCCGTGGCCGAAGCGGTCGCCCACGTCACCGCCGTCGACCGTGAAGTCCCTCTTCTCCGCGATCTGTCCCGCGAAGTCCGGGTGAGTGGCGTCGATGCCGGTGTCCAGCACCGCGACCCGAGCGCCTTTGCCGGTGTATCCGGCGTCCCACGCCTGCGGTGCGGAGACCTGGCGCAGGTTGGCGTCCAACCGGTCGGCGGGCGCGGCAGTCGCCCGTACCCGCCGGTCCAGCCACACCTTCGGCGACGGGCCGGCCGAGTTCGGCTTTGCCGCGCGAGCCGACACCGACCGGACGAACTCCGCGCCGGTCGCCTTCGAGTGCCTGCCCGAGACCGCCGCGATGCTCGGCAGCGCGCGGGTCCCGGCCAGGCCTGCGACGAGGGGGTCGGCCATCGCCTGGCGGGCCTGGCCGCCCGGACGGACGATGAGCGGCAGGTCCCTGGTCCGCGCGTCGTCATAGCCGTCGAGGATCAGTGTGGTCACGTCGAACAACGCCGGGTCCAGCGCGGTCTCGACCAGCGGCGCGACCGTGGCAGGCACCACCCGGACGTGCCCGTCGGGGCCACAGCTGCGGTTCAGCACGCCGCTCGGGGCGGCCGGGCGCACGCTCACCGCCGGGCAGCCCGACGACGTGCCCGTCACCGTCACCACGTCCCCGGTCAGCAAGGTCACCGTGTACGTCCGCCCGGCCTGAAGCAGCGACGCCGGGGCGGATGCCGTGGGTGTCGTGCTGCTGTGGCCTTCCGCGGCAATGCCGATGCCGATCAATGCCGGCAGCGTCGCCAGCACTCCGATGGTGCGTAACCGGGTCACCGGCAAGCGTCTGCGCCTCTGCGTCGGTTCGTTCATGCCCCTAGAAGGGGTTCGGGTGCGCGCGAGGTTGCACGCGGGGAGATCGAACGACGCATGGCCGATCGGCGAATCAGGAAGGTAATCCTCGGGATCTGACAACCGGGCGGTTGTCCGGGCACGTCTGAGGTGTGATGACCCAACGGACGGGTGGGCGAATGCGGGACGGTTCGGAACAGGACTACGTCGAGTACGTGACGGCGCGGATTCCCGCGTTGCGGCGACTGGCGTATCTCCTGACTGGCGACGGGCACCGCGCCGATGATCTGGTGCAGCAGACCATCACGACGCTGTTCGTGAAGTGGCGGCGTGCGACGCGCGCCGAGCATCTCGACGGGTACGTGCGGACCATGCTGGTCCGCACGCATCTGAACGAGCGACGGCTGGGGTGGGCGCGGGTCCGCCTGTTCCGCGACACACCCGAGTCACCGCCGGTCGAGCACGGTGGCATCGAGGAGCGCCAGGTCCTCCGGGGCGCGCTGGCCCAGGTGCCCCACCGGCAACAGGCCGTGCTGGTGCTGCGGTTCCTCTACGACCTGCCGGTCGACGAGGTGGCCGGGATGCTCGGCTGCTCGCCCGGCACGGTCAAGAGCCAGACCTCCCGCGGCCTGGCCACGCTGCGGCGGCTGCTCGGTGAGCGGGAGTTCGAAGGTTATTCCACCCAGGGACTGAGGAGCCGATGATGCCCGCCGAATTCGATCTGCGATCGCTCGACGAGGAGCCGCCCACACCGTCCTCGGTGGACGTCCGGCGCGCCATCGCCGACGGGCGCCGCCGCCGTGCTCGTCGCGGTGCCGGGTACGCCGGCGCCGCCACGCTGACCGTGTTCGCTGTCGTCGGTGCGTCGGTCGCCGCGGGCGGGTTGTTCACCGACGCCCGGCCAAACGCCGGTGCCTCCGGCTCGCCGAAGGCGTCGTACACGATCCCGGGCATCGCCGGCTGGACAGCGCCGCCGGCGACGGCGCCGTCCAGTTGCGCGCTCGAGCGGCTGCCCGTACCGGACAACGCGCCGATGGCGCTGACCGCCGGCGCCGACCCCGCCGGCCGGTACATCGTCGGCCGCACGTACCCGAAGGCCGGCGGCTACCAGGCGGTCATCTGGCATGACGGCAACGTCACCAAGGTGATGCTGCCGGGCGATCTCGAGGAACAGCTGCAGGACGTCAACTCGACGGGGACCGCGGTCGGCTGGAGTTACCAGGACACCGGCCCGGTCCCGTACGTCTACCGCGATGGCCGGGTGTCGCAGTTGCCGGGCGTCAAACACGGATCCGCGCTCGCGATCAACGACGCCGGCGCGATCGTGGGCGACGACTCCGCCGGCGCCGCGCTGCTGTGGCCGTCGGCGACCGCGGAGCCGATCCGGCTGCCGCTCCCCGCCGGCGCGTCGGCGGCTACCGCCAACGACATCGACGAGGACGGCACGGTGGTGGGCAGCATCGACCGGAAGCGTCCGTACGTCTGGTTCGCCGACGGCACCCACCGCGAACTCCCGATGCCGACGCTGGACGGCAAACCGGCCGTCAGCGCCCGGGTCTTCACCATCCGGAACGGCTGGGCGACCGGCGTGGCCAGCACCAGCACAGACCGCGAGAAGGGGGACCCGACCGGCAAGGGCGCTCCGGCGGGGCCGATCCGCTGGAACGTCCGCACCGGCGAGGTGCGGGTGTTCGACCAGCTCGGCATCCAGGCCAGCACGGCGAACGCGCTGGGCTGGCCGATCGGCACGGACAAGCAGGGGCGAGCGGTGCTCGTCACCGACACCGCCACCGTGGCCCTGCCGGGACTTGCCGGACACCAGCCGGGCGGCCTGTCCGACATCCCGACCACGCTGAGCGATGACGGACGCACCATCACCGGACAGTCGGACGACGCGAACGGCACGATCCAGGCTGTCGTGTGGCGCTGTCGTTGACCGATGCCGGCCTGGTGTCAGGGCGTCTCGGCCCGGCGCTTGTGCGCGGCGCCGGAGTGGACGAAGCTGCCTGGCGGGGTGAGCCTGCTGGAGGTGCGGTATGCGATCTCGGACGATCTCGCGCGGCGCAGTGGTCGCGATGGCGTTGCCGGCGCTGGTCACGAGCGCGGTCACCGCCACGGCGCAACCGGATCGCGGGGGACACGGTGGGCGGGGGATCGACCACATCGTGGTGATCTACGAGGAGAACCACAGTTTCGACAACCTGTTCGGCGGCTGGGAGCGTGTCGACGGCCTTCAGCAGTCCCGACCGCAAACCCAGGTGGCACCCGACGGCACGGCATTGCCCTGCCTGCCGCAGAACGACGTCAACCTCACCTCGCCGCCGTTGCCGGCCACCTGCGCGGGCACGATCGGTGCGACGCCGGTCAGTTCGGCGTTCACCAACCGGCCGTTCCAGATCGACAACTACATCCAGCCCGCCGACACGACCTGCCCGGCGCCGGGGGTGTTCCTGCCCAGCGGCGTGCCCAAGGGCCAGGGGCTGCCCGGCGGCTGCACCCGCGACCTGGTACACCGCTTCTACAACGAGCAGTACCAGATCAACGGCGGTGCGATGAACCGCTACGTCGCCGGTAGCGACGCGGTCGGCCTGACCATGGGTCACTACGACACCCGCGGCTTGCCGATCTACGAGTACCTGCACGGCAGGCACGCCCCGGACTACGTCGTCGCCGACCACTTCTTCCAGGGCGCGTTCGGCGGTTCGTTCCTCAACCACCAATGGCTCATCACTCCCCACACGCCGACCTGGCCCGGGGCGGTGCGCGACGGCAGCGCCGACGACCTGCACTCGATCGTGGGGCCGGACGGCTTCCCCGCGGGCACGCCGCTGCACCCGGCCACCGCCGGCACGGCCGATCGGGCGCTGACGCAGGCCGCGAATGCCGACGGCAGCTGCGTCGTCCCCGCAACGGTGGGCGCGCCACCGGCCGCGACAGTGTGCGGTGACTACGCGATCAACACCATCCAGCCGCCGTACCAGCCGTTCCAGCCCGGCACCGCGGTGTCGCGGCGGCTGCCGCCGCAGACGACGCCGACCATCGGTGATCGCTTGTCGGCCGCGCAGGTGGACTGGGCCTGGTACGCCGGCGGCTGGGACAACGCCAACGGCGACGTCGGCGGCCCCGGCTGGACCAACGGCACCACCCCGGGCACCTGCGCCAGCCCGCGCACCGCGACCGGCGCCGTCTACCCGAACTGCCCGGACGCCACCTTCCAGTACCACCACCAGCCGTTCAACTACTTCGCCTCCTTCGCGCCGGGTACCGCGGCCCGGGCCGCTCATCTGCGTGACGAGGCCGAGTTCGTCACGGCCGCCAAGACCGGCCACCTCAAGCCGGTGAGCTTCATCAAGCCGGTCGGCGAGGAGAACGAGCACCCCGGCTACGCCAGCGAGGACGCCGGCAGCCGTCACCTCGTCGACCTGATCAAGGCGGTGGAGAACGGTCCCGACGCCGAGCACACCCTGATCGTGGTCACCTACGACGAGTTCGGCGGCCAATGGGACCACGTCGCGCCGCCCGCCGGACGCCACGCCGTCGCGGACCAATGGGGTCCCGGCACCCGCATCCCCGCTCTGCTGATCTCCCCGCAGCTACGCCGTCCGTTCAGCGTGGACCACACCTCCCACGACACCACGTCGATCATGGCGACCATCGAGCACCGCTTCAGCCTGGCGCCGCTCGGCGCACGCGACGCGAAGGTGGCCGACCTGCTCACCTCGCTGCGGGAGGGATGAGCGCGCGGCTTCGTTAGTCCCGGCTGCGCCGACGTCTCAAGCCGCGCGCCTGCCGGGGGTGAAGCGGCGGGGTGCGGTGCGGGATCTTGCCCGGGCCGGGTGCGCCGGTCCGATGTGGATCGGGCATATTTGGCGGCCGGGAGTGCAGCACGCCGTGGATCGGGGAGTCGCAGTTGAGCACCGCACCTGAGTTCGTGGTTCCGGCCGTCGTCGACAGCCCGGTGGCCTCGAAGCCGCCATCCGGCCGGGCACTGCGGTGGTTGCTGGAACACCGGGTGGCTCCGGCCGGGCCGGAGGCAGCCGAGGACCACGCCAAGCCGCAGTCGTGGTGGAAGGTCATGTGCCTGACCGGGGTCGACTACTTCTCGACCTTGTCCTACCTGCCGGGGATCGCCGCGCTCGCCGCGGGGGCGTTGTCACCGCTGGCGACCTTGCTGATCGTCGCGCTGACCCTGCTGGGGATGCTGCCGATGTACCGGCGGGTCGCCCGGGAGAGCCCCAGCGGTCAGGGCTCGGTGGCGATGCTGGAGGACCTGCTGCCGTTCTGGCGGGGCAAGATCTTCGTCCTGGTGCTGCTGGGGTTCGTGGCGACGTCGTGGATCATCACGATCACCCTGTCCGCGGCGGACGCGTCCGTGCACCTGCTGGAGAACCCTTACCTGCCCGGGTTCCTGCACGGGCAGGCCGTGCTGATCACGGTCGTGCTGCTGCTGATCCTCGGCGGGGTCTTCCTCCTGGGCTTCAGCGAAGCGGTCGGCGTGGCCATCCCGCTCGTGGCCGTCTTCCTGCTGCTCAACGCCGTCGTCGTGGTCGTGAGCGGGGTCGACCTGTTCTCGGACGCGGCGGCGTTGTCCCGGTGGACGGACGCGCTCACCTCGGGCGGCGGTGGGTTCACCGGCATCGTCGGGCCTGCCGTCGTCGCGTTCCCGCTGCTCGTGCTCGGGATGTCGGGGTTCGAGACCGGGGTGAGCATGATGCCGCTGGTCGCGGCCGAGGGGAAGACCGGCGAGCAGCGGCTCGAGTCGCGGATCCGCAACACCCGGAAGCTGCTGACGGTCGCGGCGCTGATCATGTCGGTGTACCTGATCGCCACGAGCTTCATCACCACCGTCCTGATTCCCGCGGAGAAGTTCCGCGAAGGCGGGGAAGCGAACGGGCGCGCCATGGCCTACCTCGCCCACCAGGAACTGGGCGAGGCGTTCGGCACGGTCTACGACATCAGCAGCGTGCTGATCCTGTGGTTCGCCGGGGCGTCGGCGATGGCCGGGCTGATCAACATCGTGCCGCGGTACCTGCCCTCCTACGGGATGGCGCCCGAATGGGGACGAGCGGTCCGGCCCGTGGTGCTGGTCTACACGGTGATCAGCGTCCTGATCACGGTCGCGTTCGGCGCCGACGTCAACGCCCAGGCCGGCGCCTACGCGACCGGGATCCTCGCCATGATGGTCTCCGGGGCGGTCGCGGTCACGATTTCCTCGGTGCGCCGCAAGCAGCATGCCGGAACGGCCGGATTTACCGTGCTGACACTGGTGTTGCTCTACGCGCTGGTCGAGAACGTCATCGAGAAGCCGGACGGCCTGGCCATCTCGGCCCTGTTCATCCTCGGCATCATCGTGGTGTCACTGGTCTCGCGGGTGTCCCGGACGACCGAACTGCGCGCCGAGCGGATCGAGTTCGACGAAGCGGCCCGCAGGTTCGTGACCGAGTCGCTGACCGACGACGGGGCATTGCACATCATCGCCAACCGCCGCCAGGGCGGTGATCTCGCCGAGTACTCCGCGAAGGAGGCCGAACAGCGGGCCATGAACCCGTTGCCCGGCACCGCGGACACGCTCTTCCTGGAGATCGACGTGGTCGACCCCTCGGAGTTCAGCAACGTGCTGCGGGTGCGCGGCGTGGAGGTCGCCGGGTACCGGATCCTGCGGGCGGACAGCCCGGCGGCGCCGAACGCGATCGCGGCCGTGCTGCTGGCGTTGCGCGACGCGACGGGCGTGCGGCCGCAGTGTCATTTCGAGTGGTCGGAAGGCAATCCGCTCGGCCACCTGTTCCGCTACCTCATTCTCGGCCGCGGTGACACCGCCCCGGTCGTCCGGGAGATCCTGCGGATCAGCGAAGCCGACCCCGCGCGCCGGCCAGGGATCCACGTCGGCGGCTGACCGGCTGCACGTCCGGTGCGGATTGCTCGCGTTTTGGACCTCGGAGTCCAGACTGGGTTAGTCTCCAAGTCATGGCACTCACCGCGAAGGGCCGGGCGACGCGGCAGCGGATCATCGAGGGGGCGGCGGCGCACCTGCGCAGCGGCGACCCCGCCGAGGTGACGCTCGACGACATCCGGGCCATCACCGGCACGAGCAAGGGGCAGATCTTCCACTACTTCCCCGACGGCAAGGAAGAACTACTGCTCGCGGTCGCGCGGCACGAGGCCGATCAGGTCCTCGTCGACCAGCAGCCGCACCTGAGCGCTCTCACGTCGTGGGCGGCGTGGGAACGGTGGCGGGATTCAGTGGTGGCGCGCTACCGGGCACAAGGGCAGCATTGCCCGCTCGGTGCGCTGATGGGCCAGGTCGGCAGCACGCCGGGCGCGGCCGCTGTTGTCTCCGTCCTCCTCGCGCAGTGGCAGGGGGAGATCCGGCGAGGCATCGCCGGTATGCAGAAAGCGGGCCTGGTACGCGGCGGCGTCGACGCCGACCGGGTCTCGGGCGCCTTCGTCGCGGGCATCCAGGGTGGCGTCCAGGTGCTGCGCTCCACGAGCAGCGCCGACCAGCTCGAAGCGCTGCTGGACACCCTCATCGAGTACCTGCGCGGCGCCTGATTCTGGACTTGCCGGTCCAAAAAATCGCTCGTACCGTCGGCCTCATGACACCACGGCTTCAGGGGAAAACCGCCCTCATCACCGGCTCCACCAGCAACATCGGCCGCGCCATCGCCGTCGCACTCGCCGACGCAGGGGCGCACGTCGTCGTCTCCGGCCGCGACGACGCTCGGGGCGAAAAGGTCATTGCCACCATCCGGGAAACCGGCGGGCAGGCGGATTTCGTCCACGCCGACCTCGACGGCACGTCGATGGCGAGCCACGCCCTCGCCGCCGCGGCAGCGGAGCGGCTGGGCGGGCGCATCGACATCCTCGTGAACAACGCAGGCATCTACCCGCCGGGAACGACGTCCACCACGGACGACGCGACGTTCGACCGTGTCTACGCCGTCAACGTCAAGGCGCCGTTCTTCCTCACTCAGGCCGTCGTCCCCGGGATGATCGAAGCGGGCGGCGGCGTGATCATCAACCTCGGCTCGTGGATCGCGCGCCTCGGCATCCCGGTCGGCGCGCTGTACAGCTCGACGAAGGGAGCCATGGAAACGCTCACCCGGGCCTGGGCGGCGGAATTCGGTGCGAAGGGCGTCCGTGTCAACGCTATCTCGCCGGGTGTCGTAGTCAGTCCCGACTGGGACCCCGCCGTGGAGCACCCAGGCGAAGTGCTGATGCACGGCACGCCCGCCGGACGGTCCGGGCAGCCCGAAGCGATCGCTGCGGCGGCTGTCTACCTCGCCTCCGACGATGCGGCCTTCGTGCACGGGACCGTCATCGACGTCGACGGCGGACGCACCGGCGTCGCCGTCCTCCGTGAAGGCCGGCCCGCCACGGTTCCGGGCAGAAGCTGAATCGAACGCAGTTCCCTCGGCTGACGCCGAAGGACGCCTTCAGCGGATCCCATCCACCGAAGGCGTCCTTCATCAACACGCCGCTACAGCTGCCTGGCGAGATCGCGCGCGACGTCGAGGGCGATCGCCCGCGTCCGGATCGCGAGCGGGGACTCGGTGCGCCAGGCGGGCCAGTGCAGGGACAGCTCACGGGTGGGCAAGGGCTGCAGCCGGTGGATGCTGAGCTGGTCGTCGGACCAGGCATCGGTTCCGTGCAGGGCAAGCCACGGCAGCACCGCCCAGCCGATGCCCACCCGCACCATCGACAGGATGGTTTCGTGGCCCGTGGTGCGGAACACGAACCGTGGCTGCGCGCCGGCGCGGGCGAGCGTCCGCTCCAGCCATCTTTGGTGGTAGGTGGGTGGCCAGGCGACCATCGGGGCATCGTCGAGCAGCTTCGTCCGTACCGGGCCATCGGGGAACACGCCTGCGCCCGTTACCAGGAGGTACGGCTCGTCGAACAGCTTGACGTGCTCGACGTCGCCTTCGACCGGGCCGTCGTGGAACAGCAGGTCGAAATCCCCGATCCGCGGATCCTCCGGTTTCACGTCGGACAGCCTGATGTCGCAGCCGGGATGCTCGTCCAGCAGCCGGCGGATGACGACCGGCAGGATCAGGTTCGACACGCTCTGGAAGGTGCCGATGTCGATCCGGCCGTTGCCCGCCCGGAAGCGGTCGACGGCGTCGGTCAGCGCCTCCGCCTTCGCCAGCAGATCGCGGCCGTGGGCCAGGACCACCTCGCCGAGCGGCGTGATCCGGACGGGCCTCGGCCCGCCGGGCCGGTCGAAGACCGGGCCGCCGACGGCCTTCTCCAGCGCGGCGATCTGCTGGCTCACCGACGATTGGGTGTAGCCGAGCCGGGCCGCCGCCTGGCCGAACGTTCCTTCCTCGGCGATCACGGCCATGGCCCGCAGGTAACGCAGTTCGACATCCGCCACGGGATCCATCATAAGTGAAAGCGATCGAGTTGATGCGGAATCATCGCTTTTCATGATGTTGCTGCCGACCTAACGTCGATGCCATGACGAACGCGAGCACGATCAAGCCGGCCGCCACGGCAATCCCGAGCCGACCGTCCCGGCCGCACCTGGGGTTGCCAAAACTGGTCTGGGTCTTGGCGGCCACGCACTTCGTCGGCCGGGCCGGGGGAGTGGTGCGGGCGTTTCTGGTGCTGTATCTGACGCAGGCGCAGCACCTCTCGCCCGCGACGGCGGGCGCGGTGGTCGCGGCGGTCGGTGTGGGAGACATCGGATCCCAGCTGCTCGGTGGCTGGCTGGGAGACCGGATCGGCCGGCGCAACACGATGCTGGTGGGGTTCGTGGGTGCGGCCGTGGCGCTCGCCGCGCTCGGCTCGGCGGATTCGATGCCCGAGATCTGGGCGGCCGCCGTCGGCGTCGGGCTGACGATCGAGCTGTTCCGCCCGGCCGGGTCGGCCGCGGTGGCCGATCTGCCCACGCGGCAACGGATCCGTGCGTTCGGGTTGCTCTACTGGGCGGCCAACCTCGGCTTCTCGGTCGCCACGGTCACAGCCGGGATCCTGGCCAAGTACGGATACGGGCTGCTGTTCTGGATCAACGTGTTGGCCTCGCTCACCGCGGCGCTGATCGTCTGGCGCCGGATGCCGGAAACCCGCCCGGCGGGGTCGGTGCGGACGCGGCGGGCGCTGCTGCCCGTTCTGCTGCGTGACCGGTTGATGATCGCGATGATGGCGATTCACGTCGGCTACTTCACGCTGTTCCTGCAGACGTTCACGACGTTGCCGCTGCTGATGACGGCCGACGGTCTTGGTCCCGCGACGTACGGCGCGGTGCTGGCGCTGAACGGGATCGCCATCGTGGCCCTCCAGCCGTTGGCGGTCCGGCTGCTCGCCGGTCGCAACGGCAGCGCGGTGTCGGCCGTCTCGATGCTGCTGGTCGGGGTTGGCGCCGCGCTCGGCGCCCTGAGCCACGGCACCGCCGGCTTCGCCGGATCGGTCCTGATCTGGACCCTCGGCCAGATCGGGATCGCCGTCCGCTTCGGCGACACCTTCGCCGACCTCGCACCGGCCGAGCTGCGTGGCGGGTACATGGGCCTCGCCTCGACCACCTGGAGCGTCGGCGCGGTGCTCGGCCCGCTGGGCGGAACCGCGCTGCTCGATCTGGCCGGGCCAACCGTCCTCGGCTCGGCCTGCGCGATCAGTGGGATCGCACTCTTCGCCGCTCAGCGGGCGCTCGCACCGGCACTGCGCCGCCGCGCACGACGAAACTGACAACCACAGGAAAGGGAGTGTCGCATGAGTACGTATGTGTTGATCCACGGTGGCGGAGACGTCGGCTGGTCCTGGCACCTGGTCGCCGCCGAACTCCGGGGCCGGGGACACGAGGTGGTGGCTCCGGATCTGCCTGGCGACGACGCATCGGCCACGCTCACCGACTACGCCGACGCGGTGATCGAAGCCGTCGGCGATCGGAAGGACCTGGTTGTCGTCGGCCATTCGTTCGGCGGGTTCACCGCACCGCTGGTCGCCGACCGGCTCGCGGCCGGGCTGCTGGTCCTGGTGGCCGGGATGATCCCCGCGCCCGGCGAATCGCCCGATGACTGGGGACGCAACACCGGATCCGGCGAGGCAGTGCAGGCGCAGGCGGCGCGCGACGGTGGCCGCACCGGTAACGCCGACCCGTACGTCAGCTTCTATCACGACGTACCGCGTCCACTCGCGGAAGAGGCGCTGAGCAAGGAGCGGGCACACCCGTCGCCCACCGCGATGAAAGAACCGTGGCCGCTGGACGCGTGGCCGGATGTCCGCACCAGGTTCGTGCTGTGCAGCGAGGACCGCTGCTTCCCGCCGGACTTCTTTCGCGGGCTGGCGGCCGAACGTCTGGGCATCGTTCCGGACGAGATCGCCGCCGGCCATTGCGTCGCGCTCAGCCATCCCAGGGAACTGGCCGACCTCCTCGAGAGCTACCGGTCTGCGGGGGGCGCAGGGAAGGATCACGACTAACGGCGGGTTGACCCGGCGTCGGCGGGGGGAGTGGCATGGATATGTGCTCAGCATGCGCATTTCAGCCGTGCTCATCGCCCTCGCCGCTGCCGTCGCGACGCCGCTTCCGGCGTCCGCCGACATCGGCGCCGCCCAGAACCCCGCTGCCCTGGGCTTCGATCTGGACGCGGCCACGATTCCCGACCTGCAGCAGCGGATGGACCACGGGCGCCTCACCTCGGTGCGGCTCACCCTGGCCTACCTTCGCCGGATCGACGCCGTCGACGGCAAGATCCACTCCATCATCGCCCTCGACCCGCACGCCCTCGCCGAGGCGGCCGCCAGCGACGCCCGGCACCGTGCCGGCCGGACCTTGAGCCGGCTCGACGGGATTCCCGTGCTGCTCAAGGACAACATCGATACCCGGGCCCAGCCGGCCACCGCAGGTTCGCGGGCCCTCCCGCCGTCGCGGCCGGCCGTCACGGCGCCGCTGGTCGACCGGCTCAGGCGCGGCGGCGCGGTGATCCTGGGCAAGACGAACCTCTCCGAATGGGCCAATTTCCGGTCCACCAGATCGAGTTCCGGCTGGTCCGGCGTCGGCGGCCAGACGAACAACCCCTATGTGCTGGACCGAAACCCGTGCGGCTCGTCCTCGGGCTCCGGCGCCGCCGTCGCGGCCACGCTCGCCCAGGTCGCGATCGGCACCGAGACCGACGGATCGATCGTGTGCCCGGCGGGCGCCAACGACATCGTCGGGCACAAGCCGACGCTGGGCCTGGTCAGCCGGACCGGCGTGGTGCCGCTCTCGGCCGAGCAGGACACCGCCGGGCCGATGACCCGGCACGTCGTCGACAGCGCCATCACGCTCTCGGTGCTTCAGGGCCGTGACCCCGCGGACCCGGCGACCGCGGCGATTCCTGCCGATCAGCCGCGGGACTATGCCGCGCTGCTCCGGCCGGATGCCTTGCGCGGCGCGCGAATCGGCGTGTGGCGTCTGGCCGGCGCGGATGCCGATGTCGATCGGGTCGTCCAGGCCGCCGTGGCGACGCTCACCGCACGTGGCGCGTCGGTGGTCGAGGTCGATCTGCCGTTCCAGGACGTGGTGAACGCCAACGAGTTCCCGGCGCTGCTGGCCGAGTTCCGGCACGACCTCAACGCCTATCTCAAGCACCGGCCGGGCCACCCCGCGACACTCGACGAGCTGATCGCGTTCAACCGGCAGGACCCGGTCGAGCTGTCCCGGTTCGGGCAGGAGATCTTCGAAATGGCGGCGGCCGCGCCAGACCTCAGCGACCCGGCGTACAAGCTGCAACGCGACACGGCCACGACCATGGCCCAGCGGTCGATCGACGAAACCCTGGCGAAGTTCCACCTCGACGCCGTCATGGCGCCGACGAACAGCCCGGCGTGGAAGACCGACTACGCCACCGGCGACGCGTTCGTGCTCGGTTCGTCGACCCCGGCGGCCGTCGCGGGATATCCGAACGTGTCGGTACCGGCCGGATTCGCGGGGCCACTGCCGATCGGCGTGTCCTTCTTCGCCGGTCGCTGGGCGGATGCCCGGGTGCTGGCGCTGGCCGCGGCCTTCGAGCGCGCAGCGCCGGCGCGGCGCGCACCGCAGTTCATCCCGACGATCGGGGTCCGTTCCGAAGCGGCCCCGGGTGTCGCAGGTTGGAGGGGCGTCATCGGGTAGCGCAAGTGCCTTGGCCGCTGCACGTCTAGGGGCTGACACGCCGAGGGCCACATCGGTTGTCGATGTGGCCCTCGGCGAGTGGTCGGATGTCAGGTCAGCGTGGGTCCTGGTCGAGCTGGGTGGCGGTGACCGCGTGGGCGACCTCGGTGCAGTCGCCGGTGGTGATCCCCGCGGTGCCGGCCTTGGCCAGTGCCGAGCAGGACGAGTTGAGGGCGTCGCCGACGTCCTTGAAGGTGGCGCTCTGCGTCAGCGTGTTCTCGACGCCCCACCAGATCTGGACGGACTTCTCGAGGCCGAGGCCGCGCACGGTCTGGCCGTTGAAGGTATCGCCGTCGGTGATCAGGTAGTCGGCCTTGTTGACGACACCGTCGTTGATGTGCACGTCCGGGTTGTTGGTGTCCCAGCCGGGGCCGTTGACCATGTCGGGCTGCGGCGAGAGCGACGAGCGCGGGTCCTTCATGTTCCGGATCGCGCCGAGCGACGAGCCCGCGCCGAGCAGCCAGCGGTTGTCGCCGGTGTCGTTGGGGTCGTTCGAGGTGATGCCGATGAACTTGCCGAAGACGTCCGAGAGGCCCTCGTTGATCGAGTCGGCCTGGCCGCCGCTGAGCCCCGAAGTGTGCTGGGTGACGCCGTGGGTGAGCTCGTGGCCGGTGATGTCGTCAGTGGTGACGCCCTCGCCGAAGGCCATCTGCTCGCCGTCCCAGAACGCGTTGGCGAAGGGGCACTCCCCGCTGACGCAGATCCGGACGGTGCCGCGCAGCGCGGTCCCGGTGCCGTCGCCGTAGTCGGCGCCGATCAGCTTCGTCAGGTCGACGTTGACGTACTTCGAGTAGAAGTCCGAGGCCTGGCCGAAGAAGGTGTAGACGTTGTTGACGTCGGCGACGCTCGACTCGGCGCCGCCCTCCTTGCGGGTGACCTGGAACGCGGTCCCGCAGCGCACCGATGCGGTGCTGCCGCTGACCACCTTGCGGTTGGCGTCGCACACGTCGCGGTTGGCTTCGCGGACCTCCGACCAGGAGGTGACCACGTCCTGGGTGCCGGCCTTGACGACCTCGGTCCACTTGTCCTCGATCCGCGGACCGTGCACGACGACCTGGTAGGTCGGCACCGCGACCGACTCGCCCTTGGCGCCGCCGAGGGTGGCGTCGTACCAGTAGGGCCGGGCGGCGTCGGCGGCGAGCTGGCTCGTCTGCAGGCCGGTGCGCTTCGCGACGTCGGCGATGGCGGTGGCCGTCGCGCCGGCGTCGGTGGCCGGGAACTCGCCGGCCGTCTTCTTCGTGGTGCGGCCGTGCGTGGTCAGGACGTTGCCCGCGCGGTCGCGGATCTCCACGTGCTGCCCGCCGAACACCGGCACGCCGCCGATCTCCTGCTGGGAGCGCAGCACACTGCCGAACGCCATCGGCAAGGCGCCGAGCGCGTGCATCGACGGCTGTGCGATGGTCGCCGACGCCGTCGAACCGGTCATGGCGAGCGTCGCCACCACCGCCGCGACACTCACCACTGCCGATCCTGCGATGACCCGTTTGCGTGACACCCAGTACACCTCCGTGGACGTTTGATCACCTGCTGTGAACTTCGAGCAGGTTGACACGCCCTGATGGGTGAGTGCATCGGCCGAAAGTAGGTAACTGACTACTTGATGCCAACAAACCGGCGGTTATTAACTGGCAGAAAGGCTCATTTCAGGCCGAATCGGTCATCGCCTTGGCGGCGGCTCGTGACGTCGGGACGGCCGTGGGTGGGCACAGACCGGCGCCGGGGGTGACCGCGGCCTCGGCGCGCGGACTGCGTTGGCGCGGCGAGGGGGAGGGTTAGCTTCGGCTGGCTTCCCGTGCCGCCTGCGGGCCAACGCAACACCCTCGGACTAACGGCGTGAAGCTCGCCGTATGTGATCTTCATCGAGCAGGAGTGCGCGCGTGCGGTCGCCGAAGTGCCGGCCATCACCGGCAACACCGGCCTGGTCTCCAGTCAGCCGGCGCTGTCCCGCATGTACCGGAGGCTGGGGCATGCGCCCAAAATCTTGGTAAAAGACTAACGTGACAGCGGCCACAGGTGGTTCCATATGTTAGGTAACTTTCCTAACTAACAATGGAGGGCCCCACCCATGTCATCCCGTAGGCGCTTCCCTCTGGTGGCCGCTGCGGCTTTGGCGCTCGCCGCGCCGCCGCTCGCTGTCAAGTCCGCCGACGCCGCCACGATGAACATCGCCACCACACCGGCTGCGGCGGCCGCCCCCTCGTACACGGCCGCCCAGGTGCTGGCTGGCGTCAAGAAGAACAGTACGACCACGAACATGGTCAACTCCAAACCCCACATCAACACCATGACGCGGGCCAAGAACGTGAACGTGTACCAAGTGACGTCGGGCGTCTACGCCTACAGTTCCGGCTTGGCCATCGACACCGACGGCAGCGACCCCGATCCCGATCCCGATCACCAGGGCGAGACGACTTTCCATGACAGCAACGGCAAGGCGTTGGGCGCGCACCACGTGCCGTTCTACGTGCTGGGCGACGACTGCTGGGACAAGAAGAAGCCCTGCCCGCACTTCTTCTACAAGGAACGCGGCATGAACGGCCGGCAGTTCGCGCTGATGTTCTACAAGAGCAAGGTCATCGGCGCGATCTTGGGTGACACGCAGACCGCGAACGACCAGACCACTTCGGACAACGACTCCCGCGAATTGGGCGAGGGGTCTGTGAAGTCGGCCTCGCTGCTCGGCATCCCCAGCAGCGGCACCAGCGGTGGCGTTGACAACGGCGTGACCGTGGTGATGTTCTCCGGCTCGTCCTGGGTCGTGAATGGCACCAACGCCAACCTGAACGCCAATATCCAGGCCCTGGTCCAAAAAGCACTGGACACCCTCGGCGCAAGTATGGGTCTCTAGCTGCGATGAAGCCAAGCTGAACGCGGTCACCGTCATACCGCCGATGGCGAATACGGTGGTGGTCGCGTTCAATTTGGGATAGCCGCAGGCGCCTCGCTCCAGTTCACCGGACATCGGGTCCCCACAGGGCATCTCCCGGACTCGTTCGGCGCTCGTGCGTGACGACCTTGGGCACCTTGACCACGAACCGAAAGCCGGGATCGGTCTGCTGCGCCCAAGTTGCGACGGTGTCCCGGGCGGGGGTCGCGTAGAAGGTGGTGTTGCCTTCGACCGCGTTGCACCAGCCGGCGTAGGCCCGCAGGCGCTCCCTGGCCGGCAGCGACTGCTTGCTGATTCGGCACGGTTCCCACGTCTCGTCGCCTTCCTCGACGACAAGTCGGTCAAAACACGCGACCAGTCGTTGAGGAACAGATGGTTCTCGCTTGGGTTCGGGGCGTGCCGCGACTTCGGAGGAATTCGGCGTGCGGTTCCCGGGGTGTTGGCCGGCTATGGTCGGGGGTTTCGGGGTGCGGTGTGGGCGATTGTCCGGGCGCGGTCGAGCAGGTCCGCCGCGGTGGCACCGACGGCGTAGCGGGCGGCGTCGAGTGCGCCGATGGCCGCGGCGAGCGGATCAGGGTTTGTCGCGCGATGCAGGGTCGTCCACAGCCAGTGGTGTTCGGTGTGGCCGCCGAGTTGCGTGGTTCGTGCCAGGGTTTCCGCCGCTGGGCTGAGGTGGCGGGCGGTCAGGGTGGCCTCGACCGCGGGGTGCTCGGTGAGCCCGGCGTGCGTGGCGGCGTCGGTGGCAGCTTGCCAAGCCAGGTCCCGCAGGGTCCGCTCGGGCAGGAGGGCCAGCATGTCGGT
>Ga0307507_10005777_pt1 | contig 19875 bp, 22 predicted proteins | sample 7_EM_MG_FD_207223 | JGI IMG/M metagenome (GOLD analysis project Ga0307507, IMG submission 207223) | Populus trichocarpa ectomycorrhiza microbial communities from riparian zone in the Pacific Northwest, United States - 7_EM | ecosystem: Host-associated > Plants > Roots > Unclassified | place...
AATTTTACACAAAAAAACCGGTCTGAACTGGTCTAAATCAGTTCCATGGACTGCAAAAGACCAGTCCTAGGTGGTCCGGTTCAGTCCCCACAATATCTGGGTCGGTCCTAGACCGGTTGCGGTCTATGGTTGCCCATTTTGGGGGCAAAAAACCGGACTGAACCGGACTTGTGAACACTAATTGACCTACTGAGTCAAGATATTTTTTCCTGATGATAAGTAGTGGACTTTTTAGCCCAAAGCATCTGAACGTTTACTTAAAGAAAGGTGGAGAAATGTAAGCAAACACACCAAAACACATTCTTTGCTGAACCCCCTTCTTTTACAAAGGATGGTGCCCAGCTTTCTCCAATGGAAACTTCTGGCCACAGGTGATGGCGATAGGCATGGAAATTGGGGTAAACTCTGAGGTGTTTGGTGTTTCATGGGGAGAAGGGATTGTAACAAATTTTCGAAATTCTGGTGGTGGCAAGGGGGCCCCAAAAATTTAAAAACTACCTGGGGTCAATTTTTTGAGGATGTTCTGTATTTCGAGAGTCCAAACTGCTGCCGATCCACTGATCCACCAGTCCACCTATAGCTCCATCATGTGTTGTCATGTTCATCACAAGCCACTTCGCATTTTCCCTCGCTGGTCCTTTTGACAGTTGTTCATTTCTTCAATAATAGTATGTACCCAAGCTATGTTCTCCTGGTGAGTAATAAGATTTCTTGCCTGTTGAGGGTCGAGAGCTAAGCCACCGCATTACAGTCTCTTTCTTTTCTTACCATTCTCCCATTCCTCTTCAGCATCTCGTCTTTTTCAATCAGGATGTCCCAACCTTACGAAATGTCATCCATTCAGTGTATCACCTGCAAGCACAATGTTCAATACACTACTGTGAAATCAGATGCCAATGGCAACAAGGGGCACCTTCTCATTAAGGTCTGTAAATATATGCACAATTTTTGATCTTGACATGATTCTAACCTTGTTATAGTGTCTTCACACCAACCCCAACACAGGTGTCAAGTGCAATTTCTTTCGTTGGCTACCAGGCTCTCGGACACCCTTGCTATCACCCCATCTTACCTCAACCAGTCAGCTTCCCACTGTTGATCAACCTAGTAGACCTACACTCCTGCCATCTATCTCAGTTCCTGATGCAGTGGGTGCACCGCTAGCTATGCAAAAGCAATCTTGCTCCACTATTGGCTGCAATTCAACCCAAATTTGCAAAGGCTGTGGCCAACGAATGTGCAAGGCACATTGTCTCAAAGCAGGGGGTTGCGCTGACCCAGCCCACAAAGTATTGCAAACAACAATGGCTCCCTACATGGTTGCAGTACCACCCCCACCACTCCCTATTTTCTCAGTACACACAACTCCCACTGTGGCACCACTCTTGATCTCTGCCAGCGTTATCAAACCCAACCCACCTGAGAGTCAGTCCCAAGGTCCACCCAATATTGTCGCCTCTTCATCGTGCATTCCAAGGGAAACCTGTCTGGAACCAGCTTTTGGCTCCCACATGACTGAGCTTTACACTGCCCAAATTGTAGACATCTCTGTCAACACCCACTTCAATATATTTCACTTCAACCTAGGTCATTGGACTGTGGTGAAGCTCAATCATGTTGTCGAGTTGAAGGATGCTCCTTGCATATTCATCAAGGCCACTCACATCCAATGTTGTCAAGATTTTGAGGTGTTTCTTTCCACCATGTCCCTGTCAGCTGCCAGCCCCAACATCCACACCAACCTAGCCTGGGAACGTGCTTATGTGAAAACCAAATATGAACTTTCCCAACTCTCAAAGCTTCCTTTTGTAAAGAACAAGCACAGCCTATCCCCCAGCAGCGTTGTCTCTACACCCTAGCATCTGTGGTGTCAAATGCATGAAGAATCCCCTACTCCAACTCTAGTGCTTGAAAGTCTGGTCTTTTGGCCTGGAGAGGCTTGGACCGAGACCGAGACCAGTCCTTCTAATCTCAGAGGCTGCCAACAACTGGACTGGACCAATGAAGACTGGTCTAATGCAGTCTTCTGTGGTTTTTTGCAGTTCACAGACTGGTCTGAACTGGTTATGGTTCAAACCGGTTACAAACTGGTCTAGATTGGTCTTGATACATATATTTCTACTGTAGGATGTACATTACTGTGAATGGGGCAGCCCACCCATGCATATGGTTGAACAACATGAGGACAGAGGTGTGGGGTTGAACGCTGGCATGGTTATGCAAACCAGTGACATTTGGGGGCCCAGTTACACAAACTGAGGCTGTTGGCATTGTCTGCAGGATTGGTTATGCGAACCAAGGGTATCGACATCGGTTGGGGGCTTGGTTACATGAACCAGGGGTGTTTTCTTAGTCTGGGGCCTCAGTTAGGCTGTTTGGGTTGTTTTGGGGCTGATTTATGTGGACTGGAGCTGTTGGTGTTGTTTGGGGTCTTGGTTATGCAATCCAGGGGTTGTTACATCGTCTGGGGCCCCATTTGCACAAAAGAAGGCTTCTGGAATTGTTTGGAGGCTGGTTTATGGGAGACAGAGCTGCTGGCATCACTTGGGGACTTGGCTATGTGAAATGAAGCTGTTTTCTTCTTGGCTATGTGACACAGAGCTCCTCACATACCTCATAGGTCTCCCCTCACATTTCCATACCCCTAACACCAACTGATAATCCTTTGATGATGATAAACGGTGGCCTACATCCCTTGCTGGAGGGGAGAGGCTCTCTGTGTTGCTGGCATCAAAGGTGAGAGCAGGGGACCTAAACAGTGTCTATAGGGTCAGAAAACATACTTTAGAGATAGATTACTTACCATTTTCATGTCCCATTTTGTCTGTGGAGACGAGAGCAAAGTTGCGAGGGGAAGGAGAAGAGTTGAAGGCGAGACCAACAATGCCTGTCACAGTTGATCTCAATTCAAACTCCACCAATTTCACAATTTATTTTCGAATCGAACTTTGCTAAAATTCTACATGGTGAATTACTACATAAATTTGAAGAATACAGTACATACTTAAGGCTAAAAAGACTGGTTGATACCAGTTGAGACCGTTTTTATCTGTCTTGAATATTCTGAAATGGTGATGGACCAAAGACTGGACCGCAGTTACAGTCTTGATTGGTCTTGGTATTTTCCAGTCCTGATCAGTTATGGTCCAGTCCAGTCTCAGTCTTTTTCCAGTCTTGTAACCAGACTTCCAAGCACTATCCAACTCTGATGACATATCGCCCACCAGTTCCTCCTCCAAAGTTTATTGGCAAGTCTGCTCCTGGTGTGACTAGGGTCATCAAGAAATCAGCTGCAGCAAGACAGCGAGAATTGATGGAATCCTATGACAGCAATTCAGGGCTCGAGATGACTGACCTTGAGCTCGCCAAACCTTTTGTTGTCACCCACTCATCTGCCACGTCATCCACCCCCTGCTCTACCTCGACTGTGTCTTCCTCCTTGGTTGTGTCCACCTCCACTGTGCATCTCAAGCATGCTGTAAAGCAAGAAGAGCATGATATCATTGTCCCTTTCCTTATCCCAACCAAATGCATCATGAAGAAGCCAAAGTGGCCAGTGGACTTCTTTGCCGTTGATATTGCCAACTTCTTTGATGAAGTTGAGAACACTGTGAGTGATACCAGAGTCCATTCACTCTTTGAACACCACTTCGGTCAATGGGTCGCCTACAAGAGGTCAACATACTATGATCATCACCAATGTTGGCAAGAAGCGACACTTGAGGCCAAGCAAGTTGTCCTGTCTGCAGGCCAAACTGAAGCCAGCTGCTGGTCCAACCTGATGTCAACGATGCAAGTGCCATGAGCGCACATCAAGGCGGCACATCAGTGTAATGTCAATCAGGTCACCATGGTTGGACTGGACATTATAGAAATCTCATCAGACTCAGGCAGCGAGGCCTAGGTAGCTCGTTTCTTTCCTATCCTTTACTTAGATTTGTACCACAGTGTCATTATAATTGTATTTCTATGTCTCTAGTACCTGTCTTAGTATACATAGCCTGTCTCTGTAAAGAACTGTCCATTGTTTTGTAGTTTATTGTGTGTCATTGTATTTCGAAGTAGAATCATTGTATCAAGAAAAATATTATACCTATCAACCTGCATTTCTCGAAGAATTGAGTGAAATCCACCCAACCACACATTTGTCTGCTCAGCAATGGAAGAATTAAAGTACCATGCCTTTCCGTTTTCTCCAAGCAACTCAGGGTAGTTGACTGGGTTGCAGTTGCTTTGACACCATAAATCTTTGGCAGAGTGTTTGCAATTAAAGTGGAACACATCAACTGTGAGTCTGATGTCTTTGAAGAATGGGTCACCCTTGATGTGCTTGGAAAGAGAGCAGTTGTTGTCAAAAAATAAATGGTTTGGCTTTTGACTACTAACACTGAAAGTGCATTTCACAAATTCCTTGGAAACGACTGCATGTTAAGAGGCATCAAGCAAGAAGACCTCCAAGTTGACTTACTGCACATGTTGCAATCGCCTCTGCCCCATGAAATGTCTCATGCACAAGGATCATGCCACAAGGAGCAACTAGAATCTGCTCATTGTGGGTCCTCTGCCTCCCAAATTGTGCTGAAATCCTCTTCTTAGTTGGGCTGCTGGTTTGTGGAGGTGAGGTGCCATGCAGGTCCGAAACACCCTCATTTATGCCGTGAACCAAGTTTGGGTCCTGCCCATCCACCTCGAACTCCTCTTCTTCTATATCATCATCAATAAGCTCCCCAATCTCAACTTCCTTGGTGATTCCATCGTTTGGGTGTGATACATGTTGGCACTTCAACTTCTCCTGGAGTTGAACACGAGATTGGCCCCACAAAATATAAACACACTCAATGTTCTGGTGCTCTGGATGTATGCAGGCCCTCTTTCCTTCGAGAACTGGTTCGTTGCAGTTCTTGATAGTGCATATGTTGCTGAGGCCGCAGTGGGTTACGCAGTAACAATCTTGGGAGGTGGTCAGGGGAATTTGGCAGTTGTGTCCTGAAGTTATTCCATCCATCACAGTGACCCACACAGACATAGGAGCTGAGCCAATAGCCAGATATTAACTTCCATTGGCAGCATCACAACCAGGGTACTCATGGTTACCATCTTTAGCAGCATAGATACATGTACACTTTTTGCACTGATGGCAACCTCCTTTTGGCCATACAGTTTGATACGAGCATTACGTGCTTTGATAGCCTCCATAAAGCAATCAGCTTGCTCTCCAGTGTGGGGTACTATCAAGGTGGTGGTGCATTCATGATGATCTTCAAGCAGGGACAGGATCATAAATCCAGATTGGACATGATCACCTTTAAGAGGGCCTTTGAACTTCCAGTCAGGCGGGAGACAGTCAGGCCCAGCTAGAGCCATTTCATATGTACAAGCGCAGTTCATAAAAGATTTCCTATGTGAAGAAGTCTCAATCAAAATTTACAATGCGCTAATAATTTCAACATCAAAAGATTCAAAACACACCATGAAATGTTTGTATCAGTCCGCCATATTTTTACAACCTTCTGCTCAACAAATTGATGTTCCCCAACTTGAATGGTGTCAGGAATGGTGTTGTCATAATAGTGTCACACACTGTCCTTTACAGAGTAATTATGATAGTAAGCAGTCTGACACCCTAATAGATATATGAGCATGAGGACGAATCTCTATAAACATTCTGTGAGACATACCTTCACATTGAAACCTTATCACCCAGACAGGCCGAATCCCTTTGTCCAATGTGTAAAGTATTCCATGTGTTTGGTCTGTCTTCTGAAGCTTCAGACACTTTGTCCGTCGGTCACATATGTCATTGGTGCAATAGTTGACTGGAGGGTATAAAGATGCTACCAAGTACACAAGTCTTGTTATTATACTTTGAACGAGTACATAAAACTTACCATAGCCCAGACCTCTCCCAAACAATTTGAACCTTTTGTTCACAGTCTTTGCCTTGTCGGCATATTCCCACACCGTGTCCTTGAGGTATGTCCATAGAGCATGAGTCGACTCCTCATCAATTTCGCACAGGTTAGATAGAAGAATCATTATAGATTCAGGTAGGAACATTGCGGCTCATTGACTGGCCAGCTTGATGCTTGAGCGAGGAGGATATCGTCCTTAAATCGAGGTGCATACAGGAGGAAACATGATATTCTAGTGAGAATCTCGTAGTTTAGAACATCTGGGAAAGGATTGGCAAGGTGAATAAAGTCAATTATTGCCATTGAATTGAAAATCAGTGAACAAAAGGAATACGGTAGGCGATTAAGAAAAGGATGACGACGACACGTGATGGAGTACCATCATGTGCTGTTTGGATAGGCGGACTGGCGGATCGGCGGCAGTTCGGACTCTCGAAATTCGGAACCTTCTGGATTTTTCTGGTTAAGGCTCTCGGAACCATTTCAGCAGAACTTCATTATCGCTGATGGGTACGAGGATGTTAGAGTTAACTGTGAATCCACGAAAGTGAGGTGTGGACTCGCGTGCATAAATAACTGCGAATGAAAGGTTTGATCGGGAAGTTTTTCGAACTCGCGAGAGTATTAGGATACTTACAAGCCTTTTTCCCAGAAGAGTTTATTGCTGTATAGCAGTTTAAACGCCCTAGGAGGTGGTATCAGTTTCTCAATTCGTATCAATCACAGTAAAAATAGATACCATCGCCGAAACCGCGTACACCAAGGTACGCCTCCTTCCTCGGGACTCCGTCTGTGTGGAAAATCTCCCCAATACTTGCTGAATGCCACAGAGGATCTGTCTGACCCCCGGAATCTGAATTTATATTAAATATTGAAAGGTCTCAATGATTCGTAATTCACCACTGTCGACGGCTTTGATACGCTTTGAAAACCCTGGGGGAAGTGGCGAAACAGCAGGCGTGGCCTGTGAAACAGGGGATCTGAGCTCTGGTGTAGTTTCCTTTGGTTTCGAGTATACAACTGCCATAGGTTCCTCTCCGCTAGCTCCTGGATAGCTGTCAGCAAGGAAGGTGATGATATCGTCATCCTTCATTGTAATCTCGCCGCCCTCATCCTCGAACAATTGGAAATTTCTACCCGACGCCCCTTCGGCTTTGGCAAGATGAGCTTTCAAGGAGGCGATAGTGTGGGGCGGTGGTATGGAGAGCATGTTGATGCGACCCAAAGACGAGTCATTCTCGTCAAATGATGTCTTCGATACTACCTCGCCATTTTCTTCGTAAACCCGATAATGTACTGACTGTTGGTAAGTTCGAATCTCAAACGATTACATGGGATTGAAGAAGCACCGTAACGTGTGGCCATTTCGTCGAACTTTTCACAAGGCGGTTTGCTTGCAGCTTGTGATCGCTCGTGGTAGGCCTGAGTATCAAAAATTAGAGCCATTGGCTCAAGTTCAGATACGCCGGGACCAGATTTTGCTCGAAGTGAAAGGCGCGTGTCATCCCCGATGGGAATCTTTTCAACGAGCGACAGAAACAAAGTACATTTTTCCGCCGTTTCAAAGCCTTCGACCCGGCAGACGTACTTCTTCAGGGAGGCAGCGGTATGGGGGGGTGCCACGGATTTGGACAAGATGCGGCTGATGAATTGGTCGTTAGAATAAATTGGGTTGACAGATTCGAGTGGGCCGTCCGCAACGTATAACCGATAGTATACTGGAAGGACGAAATAAGATTGAGATCGTAAAGGGTGAAATGGAAAGGACGAATCGCACTATAGCGAGGACCTGATTTCGCTTCAGACATCTACGCGATCGTACAATGATCACTGCAATCAGACAGATCTCAAGCAGCGGAGTCTGCACAGACTTACCGGCTCGATTCCTCCTCGACCGTCAGATGTAGCAGCGGCTCTATCGGGCTTTCCATCACTGTATGGTCTGGGTGACGAGCTTGCTTCAACGGTAGTCATTTTGGGGGTCAAGAATTGCAGTGGGCGCTAGATATCGTCGATAAATTGAACTGTATGGAAAACGTTCTTGCAATTATTTTAATTACATTGATTAGCGCCCGACGTTTTTCAGTGCCTGACGGAGTCATGTGCACAGTGCTCGTCAATGGTGTACCACAGATGGAATAATTGAGGAGTTATACCAAAAGTTATACTGGACATCATTTTATCGCCAAGTAAAATATGGGACAAACCTTGATGCATAACTCGTAGCCTCCAGGGCTGGGATTGGAAATCGTTGGTGCTGAAATAACATGAAAAGTTTTTCTTGAAAGTTTTGGAACAGGTGGGGTTTTCACATATCGTCGATGGTTCGGTGCAGAATCCCGAGGGCTATCCGATGCCGCAATAGGGGATTTTGCTCCTGTAAGTTGTAACTGGAGTCTCTGAGATGATTCTGCCAGGCCAGGACATCGAAGTACGACGACGACATCGGTTCGCTTTTTTGTCGTCCTTTGAGAATAATATGAACAAACAACTTGCAATGGATGCGGGTTCAACCCCAGTGAAAAACACGTCGAGTGAAATTGTGTGAAATTGAGTAAACTCGAGCCGTTCCCATGTAACTGAGTACTAACTTCGAGCATTTTTGAATGCTTTGTTGGCATAAAACCACGTGACCACATGTGTCACAATTATAACACATGCTGCGTTTACACCCCACAGCATTCTTATGTAAATATGCGTACATAGTAGCACAGACCATGCCTGTAGGTATATAAGGGCCAGCACTATGCCCCTCTAATCTCAAGTCTCTTACTTCTAGCTAGTCAGTTGCTTAGCACGCCTCTCACAACACAACACCCAAGGTAAGGGCTAGATAGCTTGTCAGCTACCCCTGCGCTACGTGTCGTCTATATGCAATACATGCCTTGTGACAGGTTATGGGCCCTGATGTCGAACGACGTGCGCTATGGCTGCACGAGTTCTGACAACGTCCTAGCCTTGTCCAACCTTGGGCTGAATGTGCGCCCTCTGGGCTGCATGTCGCCAACAGCAGTTCGCTTCATTGCTGAATGCTGTCAAGGTTGTTCGCCTTCAGGCTGAACGCCAACGCCGTTGTCTGGACATTGACTCTAACGGAGTCAGGGTTCATGTCAAGCGCAGTATGCACTGTGCGCCACTATGGTTGCATGCTATATCATACCTGTTCGCTGACACACCCAAGTTCTTTTCTTTTTAGAAACCAACCAACAATGTCCTCCTCCAACAAGTCCACTTCCATCAATGTCTCCGACATTCCCTGCTTCACAGGGCGCAACTTCCAGGCTTGGAAGGACAAGATGGTTGGCGTCTTCATGATCTCCAAGGTATATGACGTAGTCAAAGGAGATACCACCAAACCGGACAAAACCAAGCATCCCAAGATGCCGAGCACCCCTCCCCTCATCACTTCTGAGATGTCTACGTCGGATGCGGAAAAGGCCGCCCGATACTGGACCCAGTTTAATGTACAGATGAACTATTACAATATGCAGCTAGCGGACTTCAACCGCAAACTGTCAACTTGGACCGACAGGAACTCCCAAGCAATGGGAATCTTCAACCGAGCCCTGGACAAAGTCCTCCATCACGGAGCTACTGGAACATTTCCAGTACATCAAGGACTACCAGTTCGACCTCTCCAATCCCAGCCCTCAACTCACCCAGTGGATGCACCACTACCAGTCAATCCCTGCTCACATGATCAGCGCCTCTTTGGCCTCAATCATACTCATCTCCAACCTGCCCACCACCAATAGTGTTGGGCAAGAATCTATCTACCAACGTCTGGTAGAGACCATGTTCAAGGACGAGACAGCCACTTCCTTCGACCTCGCCAGGACTGTAGATTCGGTCCGCGATGTCTGGGCTGCCCGCTTTGGTTGTCTCCCTCCTTCCCAGCAGCCCTGCAAGGGGACTACATACGATAAGGGAAAGGCTCTGGCTAACAAGCCGCAGCAAAAACAACAGATGCAGGTACAGTGGAACACCGCTATCAAGGGCAAAGGCCCAAATCCTCAGTATTCTGAGCAGCAGAGCACCGATTCCGGCAGCTTGCAGCAGAAGAAGAAATGGCCCTTCCAACGTGGAGGTAAGGGTAAGAGTGCACACAGCCATATGGCTGGAGCCTCGGATACCTACAACTCTGACTTCGTCCTAGCATTGGCAGCGATGCATATCACCGACACACCAGCACTACCAGTGCCCACAGCACATTCTGTAACCTTGTTCTCAAGTGCTGGGCCCTCTACACAACGAGAGAAGGCCATGGGCCCTTGGAAAAACCCTGGCTGGACAACTCCTCCATACCCCCATGTCCAGCAATCCTGTGACCTGATGAGTCGCCTTGGGGTAACACCCACCATCCAAACCTCGAAAGAGTTTGAGGGGATCGCTGCCCTGGAGGAAGTGACCGACGGAACGTTTGGAGCCCCAACTGTAAAGTTGGGAGCATACATGCTCCAGGACCCTGAGCCTGAAACCCCCACCTTTTGGTGGGGTGCGTACTCACTCACGGATCCCATCTGCAAGCCACCCAGGGCTCCAACACCAGAAATGGCACCTATGCTGGACGCAATGGTGATCGATGTGCCATCAGAGGAAGAAGATACGGTGTCCCTCAGAGAAGAGGACCCGATCCCAGAAGGATCGGGATTATCTGGGGATGACGAGGATGATGCTCCCCTTCCACAAGGGTTGAAGCTCAACCTGGATGATGATGATACGTCCAACTACGGAGATGACCCAGAGATGCTCTGCGGTCCTATAATTGAACCGGTGCCCACCCCAGTGGCTGGGCCCAGTAGGACCCCAAGACAGGCCTGGGAGACAAGGGGTCCCCAGCCCTACAAGCGCTGGTCTGATGACCATGATGCCTATGAAGGCCCCATGGACAATGAGTTAGTCCCTTTTTGCTCACATAAAGGCACCTCACTAACTGATCCCTCTACAGCTTCTATTAGTGTAGACATAGGTAGATCATTAGATAAGTATCTAGCCTATGCAAAAATAAATTGTGGTTACCCCTCGCTTTGTGCGGACTGCAAGGACAATTCTAAGTCGAACTTCATAGAGTGGATAGTTGACTCAGGAGCATCAGTCCATTTCACAGACAATAAGGCGGACTTTTCCGACCTTAGGTTCTTTGATGAAAAAGACCGGCCAAAGGCACAAACTGCCAATGGTGCCACAGCCATACACGGCCATGGCACTGTCTTCATGAAAACATGGGTAGATAGTACAAACCCTCAGACGGTTACAATTTCCTGTCTATCGCCGGTATTCTATATGCCAGGCATAGGGATCTGTCTCTTATCCATGGGACTACTCCTCAAAGGCAACATGCAAATCAAGGGAGATGAGCGCACCCTTGAGTTTATTCAAGCTCAAACTGGCAAAGTGAAAATAATAGCTTTGACCAGACTGTTTACCGATACGATCTATTGGGTCAATTCGGAGGTCCTCAGTGGAAGTGAGTTGACTGCACACAAGTCCATGCACAGGGACGATTACGATCTCTGGCATCGACGACTTGGACATCCTGGAAAACAGGTGTTTGAGAAATTTGAATCGAGTACACGGAACTTTCCGAGATCAATCGAAGTCCCTAAAAATCCACCGGTGTGTGAAGGCTGTGCAAAAGGAAAGATGCACTCTCGCTCTTTCCCTGAGAATTCTGCACGCACCACATGTCCGTTTCAACGGATTCATTCTGATCTCAAGGAGTTTGCGGTACAATCATACCACAAGTACAAATATTACATATCATTCCTTGATGACAACTCCTCCCACTCCTGGATATCCCTTCTGAAAAAGAAGAGTGATTCCAAAGCAGCATCCAAACAGTTTATTGCCATGGTCAAAATGCAATACAACGTGACCATTGGTGAATGGATGACTGACAATGGAGGAGAGTACGTTGATAAGGATTATGTCAAACTCCTTAAAGATGAAGGGATTGAGATCCAGTGAAGCATTCCTTCTCAGCCGCAAATGAATGGCAGAGCAGAGCACTTCAATCGTACTATCGATGAGAAAGCAGAGTCAATGTGCCATCAGGCCTGTCTACCCAACAGTTGGTGGGAATTCAGTGTTTTACATGTGAATTACCTATACAACTGCACCCCTGTGCAGTGCCTTGATTGGCAAACTCCGAAAGGGTATCTTGATGAATTCGAACCCGATCTCTCTCACCTACGCATCCTTGGATGTGGAGCTTACGTCTTTATCCACAAAGACCTCCAAGCCAACAAGTTAAGTCCCAAGTCGGAGTTGATGACTTTTCTTGGCTATCGTGATGGTCATGAATCGAACATGATGTTCATGCGTGCTCCCAACAATGTCACCTTTACTGCTGCCATGGCACTGTTTGATGAACATCTGTTCCCAAAGTGTGCAAAACACAAAGTGCCACCTGTCACACAAATTCAGGAACCACAGGAACCCGAGATCTCAATTGAGACAGAAAGTGTGCCCGATGATGATGCACCTTTCACTCCACCCCATGATTCTATCATTCTGCAAGGAGACAAAGAGAGATTGCATGATGATGCTGAGCCTTGACGTCTGCCTCAATCACTGCCACAGCAACCCCAACATGCTCCAGGGGGAGCAGAACGTGGTAATGAGCCACCTAGATGCTCTGAGTGAGAGAGGAAAGGTACCAGAAAAGACGGGAACATATACCCACCCGGCACCTCTACAGACACCACAGACGTCGAAAATTGCCTGATGCAAATAGCGCAACATCCATTCCTAATTCAGGACAGTCGAGCAACACTGTTGAGGGTGACCCTGGTCATGCTAAATCAGCAACGGAAGGGGGAGCATTGTGGGAATATTTGCTTTCAAAGGCAATATCTCACCATGATGAATTACCAGATCCAATGAATGTCCAAGATTGGACGACCAAGGATATTGGCAAACTATCAGCTGAAGATCAACGGGCATGGCACAAAGCTCAATTTGAGGAATTAGAGGCCCTCAAGAAATGCAACGTTTACGAGCTTGCTGACCTACCTCCTGGCCAAAAGGCTATCAAAAATTGCTGGGTATTCGATTTAAAGTCCAATGGATGGAAAAAGGCCTGCTTAGTCACTAAAGGCTTCTCACAAATTGAGGGTCTAGACTTCGATGAGATATTCTCACCAGTTGTCCAGTTTGAGTCGGTCCGCACCATTCTCATGTTAGCAGCACTTGAGAAATGGAAAATTGAAGGCCTTGATGTGAAATCTGCCTTCCTATATGGAACATTAGATGAAGAACTTTACATGGAGCAACCTCAGGGGTTCAAAGTTCTGGGCAACGAACACAAGGTTCTTCACTTGAAAAAGGCCATCTATGGTCTCAAGCAAGCCGCTCGCGCTTGGTGGCATGAGCTTGATAGAAGCCTGAAGGCTCTCGGCTTTTCCCGCCTTTATGCTGATGCTGGCATTTTCGTCGCTAAACATGCTGATGGAACAATGGTCATCATACTTGCGTATGTGGATGATATCATCCTAACTGGACCAAATGCTGCCCAAGTCGCATCCAAGAAGAAACTCTTTATGGACAAATGGGAATGCCGTGACTTAGGAGAATGCAGGGAGTTTCTCCATATGAGGATAGAGTATCGAGGAGGGAAGACCTATCTAGATCAGGTTCCCTACCTTGAGAAAATTCTCAAGCGCTTTGGTATGGCCGATGCCAAGGCAGCACAGACTCCTCTTCCCACTGGCTATAAACCTGAACTGTTTGATGGAACTGCTATGGCGGCTCTCCAGTCTCAGTATCAATTGGTGATAGGGTCCTTGCTATATCTAATGCTCGGAACTCGTCCCGATCTTGCCTTCGCTGTTACTCAGATGGTGAAATTCGCCCACAATCCATCAGAGAAACACCTCCTAAAGTCTAGGCACATACTGTGATACCTAGCTGGTACACGCAAATATGCCTTGGTCTATGATGGAAGAAGTGACGCAGGGCTATACGCCTATTGTGACTCCAGCTATGGAGATGACAGATCAGATGCAGATCACAGACATCGATCTACGCAGGGATACTATTTTTCCCTTGCGAACGCCAGTGTCAAATGGCACTCTAAAATGCAGACTCTGATCTCCACGTCCTCCACTATGGCAGAGTACATAGCGCTCTCTGACTGTGCACGTGATTGTGCATGGTACAAGATCTTATTTGGCGAACTCGGAAAACCCATGCCATATGTCCCTATCTATGGTGACAGCCATGGAGCAATCTTCAATGCTCAAAATCCCATAACACAAAAAGGGATTAAGCATATTGAGATCCGCTATCATTACATCTGAGAGCAGATCGAAAAAGGTGAAGTTAAGATATTCGCCGTTCCCACAACAGAGAACGTTGCCGATATGTTCACCAAGAATCTGGGCCTGACGCTTTTCTTGAAACACAGAAAACAGCTCGGAATAAAGTTCTACCCTCTATAACCCATTCGCCTCTTGTACCCACAGAACAAGTATGTGCGCTAATGCTGCACTACTTGAGGGGGAGTGTTGGCATAAAACCAGGTGACCACATGCATCACAATTATAACACACACTGTGTTTGATACACAGCCTTTTACACCATATGCTGTGTTTACACCCCACAGCATTCTTCTGTAAATATGCATACATAGTAGCACAGACCATGCCTGTAGGTATATAAGGGCCAGCACTATGCCCCTCTAATCTCAAGTCTCTTACTTCTAGCTAGTCAGTTGCTTAGCATGCCTCTCACAACACAACACCCAAGGTAAGGGCTAGATAGCTTGTCAGCTACCCCTGCACTATGTGTCGTCTATATGTGATACATGCCTTGTGACATGCTTTTCATTAATTGCCACTGCCTAGCACCTTGGCATTCCTCTTGGCTTCTTCTTTTCTTCCAGGCTCAGGGCATGGAAACTGCTGACAAACGAGGGGTTCAAGTTCGCGAACTTCAACTTCTTTCTTTGCCACATACTTTGCACCACCCCACCAATTCTTCCCCACCTCAGCGACATCTCTCTGTCCTCCATCCCTTTTATGTCTCTCTGCCTCTGTAAGCTGCCAGTTCCTTGTGTATATTTCTTTGCAAACTCATAATCTCTCATCAACATCCAGCAGCTAGAGCAGATGACCTGGTTCCAAGTTGCATGGGTTTCAGTATGTCTCCTAGGCTTGCCTCTAGATAAGATACTTACTGCTCTTAATAGAGGCCTTTCAATGTGTTTCCTCAGGTAAGTAAACCTTGTCACTTGTTCTTGGTCTTTAGTGTAGAATGGTGTTATAAGCAGTATTTGAATAAACATAATTGAAGCAATCATGTGTTATTGTGAATGAGAACAATTTTTGTAGTGCTTGAGAAGGCTATAGCCTGGTAGAGTCAAATTGAGTATATCCAAAAATAGTGTTCTTGGCATCACTGGACTCGAGGGGATGGGATTCCATTCAATTTGGCTCTAGAAATTTTCGAGCCATTCTCATTTTTCAGATGAAATTGAGCACTGTCGTACCACTCTATGGCACTGAATCCCACTCAACTCATTTCTCACTGGGGTTCAACATTCAATTCCTGCTCAAGTCTGTGTTGATACTTAGGAAGCTTTGTCTTGCCTTTTTAAAGTATCACCAGTCCACCACAAGAAAGGCAAAAATTCAATACACTCCCTTCCCTCCACAAAACACCAAACACCACCTCACAATATACCCTGGCAATTTCTGTGCATATCACCATCACCATGACCAACTCTCCACTGGAGCAAGCTGGGACCATCCTTTGTAAAAGAGGGGAGAATTCTGCGAAGAAATCATTTTTTGTGTGTTTGCTTACATTTTTGCATACATATCAAAGACAGACTCTAAGTAATGTCATCTAAGTGAGCACAGGATTATGTCAACCCTAAAAAAATCTGCTACATTAATATTATGAGCCACATTTCAAAGATGTGGTGATTGTAAAAGTTATATAGATGTCATCATGAAGCTCAGTCCCTGATTTGAACAAGGCTTTGCACAGTCCCACCCATGATGACCACATGGTGGGTGCTGTGCAAGCAATAACCACTATGCTACTGAGCTGTGAAAAGTGTCCATTGAATTTGGCCTGAATCAAATTTCCCAGAAGCTAGCAATGATTAATGAGCCTTCACAAGTTATTGGCAAAAGCTTTACTACAGTTGGCACCCTCACAACCCATACCCCTCAGTGGACAGTCCAGGCTATGGGTTTTAAGGGGTTATGAGTTGCAGGGGGTGGGAAAAAAATAAGTGCTCACAAAAGTCATGGAAATTTGGGAAAATCTTAATTTCTTTGTTACAATAAGTCCACCAACTAAAACAATGGAAGGCAAACAATCAATGCCATCTGAGCAAGTCATTGTTGATGTATTTCTCTTCAGCAGTGTTAGTTTCATGATTGAGCAAACATTGATCTGGGGAGGAGTCTCATTGTGGGTTGAATCTGGAGGATTTGGTAATTACTGTACATAATCAGGTACCTGGCCACTTGAATTATGCAGCTCTATTTTCCAGAGGGCCATGCCTGTGCTGGTGTCTTCAAAGGAATGGCTGTCATTTTGGAAGAGCGCAGCCTCATTGAAGAGGCAAAATTACATGCAGAGTGTAAGGGCTTCAAGTGCATGCCCCCTGCCATCAATTGTTGTTGCTGCAGGGTCCTATACAACCAACCGGACTTTGTGCATGTTACAAACCCCTCCTCCAAACCCTGTCCTCATCCGCACCCCACCTCCTCCTTACCTCCCTTACCTCCCTCCTCACCCCCCCATCCTCCCTTTCGATGCAAGCAAAACTCCTCCGCCTTTGAAAAGACATGCAACACTCATGGCTTTCATGTCATCTACCTCCCAAATTTCCATTGTGAGCTAAATTTCATTGAGCAATGTTGGGGCTATGCCAAGAGAATTTACCAGTTGAACCCCCCTTTGCCTCATGAAGATCAGCTCAAGAAGAATGTAATTGCTGCATTGGATTGTATCCCTCTCACAACAATGCAGCGGTGCATATATTTGACTTGATTTGTCATATTTCTCATTCTCACACTTGAATTAGATTTTCCAATCATTCACACAAGTTTATGGATGCATACATGAAAGGGCTTAATGGCTGGCAGGCTGCTTGGGCAGCGAGGAAGTATAAGGGTCATCGTGTTCTGCCAGAAAGTCTCATGGATGATCTTGACAAGGCAAACATTGTTTAATATATTTTGACAGTCTTTAAACATAACTAATCTTCCCTTGACAGGCTCTAATACTTGTTACTTACTGTATGTAGCAACTTATTTTGGGATCTTCTTCACGAAATCATCATATTTTGCTCTGATATTTTACAAATACATACCAAACACTATTTCAAACAAAAGTATGGGACTCAATTTTTGATTCCCTTTGTTTTCCTTACTATCTTCGAAGTTTTGTTTAGAAAATGCGAATTAGGAAGGTGGATGTCACAGAAAAGTAATGACATGTGATGTTAGTGGAGTATGGATGTCCCATACCTTAGGAAGGAAGGGAAGTGAGGGTGATGTCATGCATCACATCAGCTTCTGAAGGCATTTTCTTGTAGTTTAAAATAGCTATTTTGTCTAGCACCTGTGGTGCTCTGAGCCCTGTAAACCGTACTAGGTATGTTTTAACTACTTTCTATCCACCATTTAAGCTTTTCCTGCAATGATGTAATTACAGTTGATTTTGAATTTCAAACCAACATCCCTGTTGCTCAGGATAAGTAACTGAGGTATGGGATGAAGAGATCATACTCTTCGTCATGCATCACATCAGATATTGAAGTGATGAAGAGATGATCAAAATATGTCATGCACTAAAGGGCTTGAAGAGTTGGTCGTATTTGTACAGTAGCGGTGCCAAAGTTCAGTTCTGAACCTCAGTTCTAACCCGAACCTTCTGGACCAAATGCAAAGTTTGGTTTGAGTTCAGGTTCAGGTTCAGACTCCAGAAGATTTCTGGAGAACAGGTTCAGACTGAACTGAACCTCCAAACCTTTAGCCACTGGGGAGCCTACTTTCCCTCTATTTTGGACATTTTTTTTAGTTTAAACCTATTGTGATCCATGACTACTTCAATATTTTAATGTAAAGTATTAATTGTTCACCCTGGTGATGACTGATAGCCATATTTTGGGTGGCTTTCCCACACATGCGCTTGTTGGGGTCTGTTGTATAATACCTATTTGGCTTATAAAATGTGGTTTATGCCACTGCTTTGTATAAATACTGATTTCTAGAGATTGGACAAGTGTTTCAAAGTGTTTGGACACAAAAAAAAATTGAAAAATAACATTTTAAAAAATTATAAGGTTCAGAAGGTTTGGTTCAGGTTTGGAAATTTTGTAGGAGGTTCAGGTTCAGGTTCGGACAAAAGGGGGTCTGAACCGGACTGAACCAAACTTTGGCAACACTACTCGATACAGCTCATTGGAGCATTGATGGAAGGCTTCAAAGGCTGAAACTGAAAATGGGTCAAGTGTGATCAGTGAAAACAGGTGGCCATCTGCTGTCTTGAGCTCCTGTGATATAATGTTGGGTGCTGATGATGTGAGCAAGAGGAGGATGTGTGTACATGGTACTTGAAGAATCATTGAGCTGTATAGTGATGGACAAGTCATTGACGAAAACATTCCATTTCTGGCAAAGACATTGAAGGTTCTGGCATAGACATATGAAAGCACCCCAATGCTTGGTGCTGATGGGATCCATTCATGTTTCGAGCCTAATTCTAGCAACTATTTCATTGACCTTAATTTGCACATTGTGCCACCCTTCATGAGCAAGCCACAGAATGGCCAAGTATGATTGTTACAGAGTCCTCCCATCTGACTTCCAACCAATACTAAATGATGAACTAGGGGCTGGAAGTGAGCAGTGAGCTTCAAGAATGCATAGAAACAGTAGAATTAACTCAAAAAACTGACCTTTCAATTTCACTATGCCAATGGTTCTCAGCTGCACACACAGAGACCCTTGCAATTAAAGGGCTGGTGAAAATGAGTTGCACTAATCCAAATTTGTGGAATACTTGGAACAATTGAGAGACTCACCTCTAACATATTTCAGAAACAGTGGACCGTTGATCACACAATGCTGCACAAAGATACTCTGGCAATTAAAGCATGGCTGGTGAGCTGTGCTATTCCAAAATGGTTATGATCGTCATCATTGAGGGAGACAAAGGGCGCACCACTGGAGGTCTGGTTCAGGGAGGTAGATGGGTCAGAAGGCTAGTATGTAAAATTTTTCAAGATAAAGTTTCTGAGGTTGGCAAGCTCTGGTCAACAGCCACAAATGTATGCATATGGGATTGGACCTCACTACCAACTGGCCATTTATGGACCCAAAATGGATCAGACCTCCAGCCAAATTTCACACTTTCTGTCCACAAAGGGATCAGACATAAGCCAATTTTGGGACCCATTTCCATCCAGATATGGATTGGACATATATCAGAGTATATCAGGGTCCTATGGGAAACATTATTGCAATTATTTAAATTACATTGATTAGCGCTTGACTTTTTTCAGTACCTGACAGAGTCATGTGCACCAGTGTACCACAGATGGAATAATTAATGAGTTATACTGGAGACAAACCTTGATGCACAACTCCTAGCCTACAGGGCTGGAATCAGAAATCGTTGGTGGTAAACAGCATGAAAAGTTTTGGAACAGTTGGGGCAAGGGAGTGTCAGGATTGAAACTAAGGAACTAGGGTTGAATTTTCTGTTAACAGGCTCAAGGCTGAACCAACCAGCCAACATAATCAGGCACATATCTAATTTAAGAAATGATGATGTAATATGAAACAAGACTTTACCTCCCCATCCTCCTCTGACATTGAATGAGCATCGCAAAGCCAATTCTTGGGTGCCTGGTGCATCTTAATGCAGCTAAGGTGATACTGGAGTGGTTTAATGTTAAAATATAACTCTTTTTGTGAAAATTTCACTTACTTACCCA
>Ga0307507_10005778_pt1 | contig 19874 bp, 30 predicted proteins | sample 7_EM_MG_FD_207223 | JGI IMG/M metagenome (GOLD analysis project Ga0307507, IMG submission 207223) | Populus trichocarpa ectomycorrhiza microbial communities from riparian zone in the Pacific Northwest, United States - 7_EM | ecosystem: Host-associated > Plants > Roots > Unclassified | place...
TTCACCTACGGTTCATACTCGTAGGAGAGATTTGTAATGTAAATCAATGAAACGATGTGCAGTGCAAACTGCAACAGAATTGACAGGAGGACGTAGAAGTTGAATATGTTTCCAAGAGGACGTTCACGGGAGAGTTTCTCAACAGGCTGCAATGATGTTAAAAAGTGTCAGCGCCAGTGAGAAAAGAATTGACCTTGGCCCTGGAAATGCACAAGAAACACATTGACATTAAAACGCCAGTGATGGTTACTTGGTAATCCCCAAATTTTATCCCATCGAGATACTGCACACTAAGACTATAGGCTGTGATTAAGCAATTCAATGCCAGAATCTTATACATTTGGATAGTTGCCACAAGTGTGCAACGACCCTGACGAATGATGTGTGTGACTAAAAAAAAGATAAGAAATTGTTGAAATAATGAGGTCATGACGCTCACTCGCTGCAACATGAGACAACTTGGAAGTGAACGGAGCAGCACAAGATGCATCACCGAGCTTGATCTTTGGGACTTCTTCGTCTCCTTCCATATCAGCCATCTTCTCCGTGATAGAACCCAAATCGAACTGCAAATAGGTCATCAGCAAACTTAGCTAATTGCAGGGAAATATAAGCACTTTTTCCATTGGGTTTGCTTTTCGGGCCTTGGCTTGACTCTCTGCAGCTTTTTTTTGCGCCTCAACGACTTGTGGCATCAAATGTGCAATGGCTGGAGGGACTGGGGGCGGGGGCTGGTTGAAACGAGCCGAAATGCTGAGTTGGCTTTCATAAACCTTCTTTATACGCTCCAGCTTTAGGCGTTCTGCTATCTTTTCCAGATCCTCTGGGGTTCCATCCAACAAAGCCACACCAACATGAGCTTGCTTGAGAGCACCGACGTCGTTCGTTCCGTCCCCTGCCATAAGCGTGACGTAGCCAAGTGTTTTCAAAGACGTCAGAATATACTCTTTCTGAGAAGGAGATACTCGGGCGTATACCCAGGTATTTTGCACCAAGTCATTCCACGACGGTTGGTCGACAAAGTGTTTCAAGGCAGGACCAGTAATACAAATATCATATTCTTCGAAAAGCGACTTATCCAAGGCTTCGGATGGATCCATGGGAATAATCTTGCGCTCATCGACGGTGCGCCAAACAAGATCTAAATCGTGTTTGGGATTCTCGGCCAGGTCAAGGATAAGTACGTCACGGTCCACAATTTCGACTTCACGAGCGACATGAACCGCTGTGAGAGGGTTATCTCCTGTGATCATCACACACTAAGCAAGGGTCAGCATGAATATTGCGGTCTGCAGCATGTCTCTTACACGATGGGATGAATCGGCCAGCATTTTCAAGCTTTCGACGGCATCGGCCTTAAGCGGACAGTGGAAGACAAGAAATCCAACAAACTTCAATCCGCTTTCGACGTCTGCTCGATGAAGTTTGTTGATCTAACCAAAACTTAGATTTGAATTAGCGTGTAAGCATGTATCGGTACCTTGTTTGTTGAAAGCGCTTCCATCTCCTTCATTCCTAAAGCAAGTACGCGACTGCCTCTCCGAGTAAATTCTTTGTATGTTTCGTCGTAATAGGTAGGAACGACTTTTAACATCGTCTTGATGGTTTCGGGAGCTCCTTTAACGGCTGCAATAAGCTTGCCTCCAGGGAGACTGGAAACAGTAGACATGCGTTTTAGTGCAGAGGAAAACTGGAAACGACGGCGGATGGTGAGGTTGAGTTTGTGAGAAGAGCTTGGACTTGGAGTGAGGATGTCGCCTTTACCCAGGTTCCACTCGAGAGCACTCAGGGTCGTTTTCTCCATGGGATCGCCGACAATGGTGTCATCATCCAATCCGACTAAGGCATGAGCTGCTGCAAGGCAAAGAATTGTATCTCGTGATGCTTCCTTGACATTAATGAGCTTTTTGCAATCCTTGTCACTATAAGGCATCAGAGATGAGAGAGGGAAGGAGAGATAGTAACTCACGAAAGACCAGTAACACCTTCCAGAACCAGATTCTCAGCAGTGATTGTCCCGGTCTTGTCGAAACAACAAACATCGACTCGTCCTGCGAAGGGAATCCGGAAGGGCTCCGTGCAGAAGATTGCTACAAGACAAATCAGATATGTTAGATATTTCAGCATAATTTACACACCAAACTTAGACAATGCAAGCAGAGAAGCGTTTACTGCAAGGGACAATTCCATCGGTAATTCGGGTGGTACGACGCTGGTGATGACCAGGATGCAGTCGAGCAGCAATTTCGATTTTTTGAGATTCCTTTCAATTCCTGCGGGATATGAGTAACGGATGGTAAACGTCATCAATGACTGACCCTTTGTCCAGACATACCAACTGGCAGCTATAGCAAAGATAAGCAAGAAACCAAGGAACAAGAAAGACTCGAGATTGTTTGCAGAAACCCTCTCTGTTGAGAAGATCATGGTCCTGACTAATTGACCCTGAGCAGTTCCGAAGCCAGTCCGAAGAACGATACCCAGACATCCCCCATTAGGAGTGGCAATTGGGGACGGAATTTCGGCTATAACATGACAATTAAGTTTAAGGGTAGACCAAGAACATAAAACGGAAGCATACATGACTTAGAAGCCTGGAGAATCTTGGTGCCACTAAATAAGACCGCATTCTTATGTTGGCCGTCTGCATCAAGCTTCTCGATCGGTTCAAGCAGCTGAATGGATTCCTTGAGAAGCGGTGTCGACTCTCCTGACAACATAGCTTCGTTCACAATGCACGTTCCATTGACCAACAAAATATCGCCGGGCACAGTTGTCTCTTCGCCGACCCGCGCTGGAAGATTCATTGAGGGACAATCTGACGAAGATGAATACTCTACGTACCAACAGAAACGATATCGCCTGGCAAGAGTTTATCCGTTTGGATTTCAATCCACTTCGAATCGCGATAACATTGAATGGGATAAGGGACAACAGACATTGTTCTGAATTCTGTCAGCGTTCGGACCCGCTAAGGGACATCAATATCAATATACGTCTCCAAAGGCGATACTCAGGAATTTACCTGCCAAACCACAGTGCACTCGAAGACTACGAGCATAAACAGGGTGAAGAGACTGTAATACCAGTATTCATCCAAACACCATAGAGCGACACAAAAAATCTGAAACACAAAGAAAGGTGCAGTCGCATGTTCCGAGAACAACTCGCTGAAGGAGGGAATGGGGATGTTGAACTCGTTATTTCCGTATAGATTCTCGAGAGCTGGAATGTCTGCGCTTGAAAGTCCTTTGGGATTGAGGAAGGTTGCGATTGGTGGTTCGGTGGTGCAGGGGTAAGGCAGACGACCGAAAGTAACAGGGAAACTAGACGTTATGGAGTATGTGTCCCTTTGGTAGGTGAATGTCCATGTGTCAGTTTGGGAGGGGTCTTTCTTATCCAGACGGACGATGTCTCCTTGACCTTTGTGTAGTTGAGGGACAACGCGGATACAGTCGGCATCGTCCAAGGACGCCGCCTAAGCGCGACAGATATTAAAATCCAAGATAAAAGTTCGTAACAAACACGCACCTCCCGCGTTGTTATCCACGCACGAGCACCAGTATTCCATTTCGTCATCAGGAAACTCAAAGCATGACCGACTCCGAGTGCAACGCAAGCCAAAAATGTCCACTCCTCGCTTACCAGCCATTGATTATATTTGAAGAAGTATGCATAAGCAAGGAGCGGATATAGCGACAAAAACGGATAGCCGTAGATGTGTCTCTGCCATGGAATAGAAATACGAAGGCTTGCTTTGGCTATCTCTGGAGATACCACAGAGACTGAAGCCCTGGGAATATTTATTCTCTATAATGCGACAATATTAAAAGGAGGTTGGACTTACATTTGCTGGTTACAAACGCGCCAAGTTTATGGCGATAAATTATAACTTCAATTTGGTGGGTGGAATCTGGATTAGACGTGTCCAACTCACTGTCAGCAACGGCCATTTGCGGTCAGAGCACGTGCATTTTGTGACCGGAGTCACGGTCCTTGCCGCTTCGGTATTTACCGAGAACTATACAAGACTCGAGGAATAAAGTTTCTGCCTTGTTCACGTCTGGGCCACACAGTGTAAAGAACTCACAAGATGGTGGGTACTTCACAGCAATTCGTAATGAAGCAAATTAACATGCATATGATTCCACAGCCTAAGGAAATCCGGGACATCAAGCAATTTATCAAGATTACACAAAGAAAGGATGCAACAAGTGGGTAAAGTTTTCGTGGTTTGGCTAATATTGAAACTGACGACCATCCATCTCGTAGAGGCTCGCATCAAAAAAATTCAATCAAAACTACCCAATGGAAAGACAAAAACCAAGTTTAAAGTTCGATGTTCGCGGTATCTCTACACGCTCTCAATAGACGACCTTGAGAAGGCTGAAAAGTTGAAGCAGAGCTTACCCCCAGGTGCGTGTTCTGGTTCATTTTAGACTATTTGCCTACAATCTATCCATAGGCTTGGTAATTGAAGAGGTTACCAAGAAGACGAAGAAGAAGTGATCTTGTGTTTGTGCCATGCCGATGATTTCAACATTGTATCATTTCCATAGTGCGAAGAGAACGTACACTATTAGGATCACGGCTACTGTCGAATGTACCAATTTCATAAGCCTCTTCCGCCATTTTCCTCCACGATTTGGGCCCTGTAACCTATGTTCAAGTGACTCGGTATCATATACGAACGCATCCCCTTTGTCCTCAAATGCCATGTCAATCAATTCCTTACAGAGCTCTGTTCCATCAAGGTATGGTAAAGGCAATAGATTGAACAGATACAGCGATAGCGTTGCCATAGACAGATACCTGTGCAAAGATTGAGCGAAGTTCCGAGAGATATAAAGCAATTCTTACTCCCAGAAATTTTGTATCACAAGGGGAGCTTTCAAAGGTAGGAAATGAGCGCGAGGAAGCCAATTGCTGACTTGAACTAATGGTGGTCAGCGACTGAGCGTAGAGAAATAGACAAAAATGAGGTAGACCTTCTTCGAGTATTTCTCTTGGAGGACCACTCCATAGCACAAGGGTTTCGTGCTCATCCAATGCTTGTGGACGTACGCTGAGACGCAGTAACTGTGAATCCTGGTGTGGACTGACACACAGTGACCCTGTCGAGCACTCTGCAGTAGTCCTGCATCTCTCGCTTGGGACCGTAAAGACTGCTACAGGATCAATACAACCTTGGATGTGTTCAGATGTGCCGTTGAGGGCTTTGAAACATGTCAGAGACGAGTCCTTCGGGGATAAGGCATCACAACAAAGATCTGAAGATACTGTAACGGCGTGAGTGTGGTAATCCGGGTTTCAGCTCAAAAAGTGTGCAATACCGAGGGAATTTCTGTGGACACACCACCCGAAGGGAGAAGAAGCCCGCTCAACCAACGTGAGGTAGTTGCTCCACTCATCTTGCCCGCCTGTAGACGATGGCGAAAGGGGGGTGTCATCTAACTTCGTTACAATCGAGCCAGGTTTGAGATGAAGGAATAAAGGCGAGTCCTTTGTGAAATGAATACAAGGGTCTTCGAAAAGGATCAGCACCTACACTCTTGACACCCACAATTACCTTTCCGATAGCCGAGACGTTCTGGTACCCGGTAATGAGAATAGACAGGTTTGCAACTCCAATGCGAATGAGCAGTGCCAAAAAGCACCAGAAAGCAAAATTATGGAATGGCCCAGCGGCAATGACGCGTGCGCGGGCCTCTCGTCTCAGATTGTTCGTTCCCGATGAAGAAAATGTGACAAAAGCAGCTGGGATACAGACAGTGAAGGAGGCACCCGCGGATGTCATTGGGAGTGCCTCTCTAACGTTCATGCATTACTGTGGAGAACTTGGAGAAAAATTGGGTTTCTTACACAGCTGCGGCAGCCGCATGACCTACTTCATGAATTAATTGGGCTATGAAGACAGCGACTAAAATTATTGGCAAATGGCTTAGAGGGACAGTGACACCTGGTATCTGGGCAAATGATCAGCTTGTCGTGATGGATCATTAATATTCACTTACAACTGGTGTGATTATGGGAAATTGACTTGGTGAAGACAAACTGGAAGGGTGGTAGTCATATGTATCTTCGACTAGCCTTTTGAAAAGATTGGAGGTGGGCACTCCGCTACCTCTAGCGACGACGAATCTTTCCGCGATTGCGCACCAAAGGCCGGCCAAGCAGAACAGAATTGCAAACATCATGCCGATGGCTCCGAGAAGAACACCAAAATTGTACAAGGTCATCAGAAGCGAAGAAACCCTCCGATTTCGTCGTCTTGCCAAGAATGTGATGACTTTATCATGATGTGTGTTCCATTTCGTTGTTGAGATTCGAAGGTGAAGCCCACTCAGGGTTACGTGCGTCGCGCCGAAGACTGAAACTGCACTGTAGACCGGAAGAAGGGAACTGCGTCGACGTTGGCTTAAACAATAAGATATGTGGATTGTGCACCAGGCCGCGAAGAGGACAAAGAGGAACTTGCCAAGTGACATAATGATATCGGTGTTGAGAATGGCCGACGTGACGGCGACTTGTGTGACGCTTCTATTCTCAATTTACTACGCAGAATCATTGGATACCGGCGTCAGACTGGAGGGGATAGAAAATATGTATTCCTGTCCAAAGTACATCCTGCAACTCAACATTCTGCACCAGGCAGATTCCATATCTTTAGCACCACTCCACCAGTATTGGGAATGTGTCAAACGCGATTACTTGGATCCTGTCCAGCTGTCACTCCATGTCCATTGCCCGGTGATGTGAAGGCATATGTGGGACCGTAGTTGTTAATACTAGGCTGTGTCATGACGACCGCATGCCTCTCCGTTTCTTCGTCGTCAAGCTGATCAACGTACCATTCCACAATGAAATAGGCATCTGCGAAGAGGATAAGGGAGGGTTCCAAAAACGGATTTCCAGACTTACAGAGTTGAAGGAGCCATGTCAAGACATAGATTGCGATCATAATACCCTTCATGACGCCTGTGCCGTTCTTACAGGAATCGATCACACTTGGGTCTGTGGACCCATTAGTGCAAGCTTCTATCGCTTCCTCGGCGGGTTGCTTGAAAAAGAGGTAGATGCTGAAGATTCCTGAGGCAACACTGAATCCAAGGTGGATAGCTAGTGCAATGGCGAAGCCGGCTACCATCCTACGACTCTTGGCGAGACAGCCGATGAAACCAAGTACAGCCAAGAACCCCAGGATAGAAAACATGACGGTGTGAATCCATAGAGCAATTCGTTCACTCCTGGTCAAAGGATGTTGGCCTAATAAAAATGTGAGGCCTTGATCCGGCTTCGAGATAAAGGCAGCTTGCTTACTGAGTTGGGATATTCGAATCCAACCAATGGCAGCTACAAATGCCCCGACAACCATGGCAATCAATGACAACAGCTACGAGAGCAAATGTGAAGATGGGTCTTGACAACACAAAGAACATTAACACACGAAGACGCCAAGCCTGACTGGCAAGCAGCAAAGAAATGTTCGAGTACGAGCTGGCATGTTTGATCAACAAACGGATGATTTATTAGGGATTTGCTTGGGGTGAGGAAGCCAGTTCCTTGATCTTTCAACGGGGTCGGGCGCAGCCACGATGAAGGTGTTTGTCCTTCCAGAGCTCATATTTATACACAAGAGGCGGTGCTGCGATCAACAACTTGAAACAACTTTAAGTGAATGGCAGAGCCTTCCCGCCTAACTTAGGCGTCAACGATATGATCATTTAGTCGTACACTGGCAGACATTATTTATTTTATAGGAAGATCAATGACTCTGAGCTCAGTGAGCTGAAATATGCTGCGTGGTGTTACTCTGACGTGACTGCATCACGCTCTATCACGCTCTGTCGCTGTCCTCTTCTCATCTCTCGTCGTTACATATTATGAAGGTTTATTCCCTCTCCGTCATCTTAGCACCTTCGTCCGGGTCGTCTGTCATCCTTCAAAAGGCTGATAGCCTCGAGACATTTACATATTTCCAAAGGGGCTCCGTCTCCGAATTCATGACTTTCACCTCTACGACTCTGGCAGAGCGAACGCCACTAGGGGGGAGACAAAGCATTCAGGATGATAAGAGCAACTATGTCTTCCATGTTTATAAACGAAGTGTTCCCGAGCATTTGACTGGCAAGTTCTCAGTTAAATTGACATCCCTCGAATGCTCAATCACATCTCATTAGCTGTGGTCATCACCGATAAAGAATATCCTGTCAGACCTGCTTTCTCCCTGCTAACGAAATTACTTGATGACTTCACGGGCAAAGTTCCTGAGTCATCTTTCAGTAACCCATCATCGATATCCTTCCCTGAAATTCAGACGTACATCACGAAATACCAGGAACCACACAAGGAAGATACTATTATGAAAGTCCAACAAGAACTTGACGAAACAAAGATTATCCTGGTATGTCATCCTTGACTTTAAAACGGCGAGACACTGAGAATGAACTTACCAGCATAAAACCATCGACGCTGTCCTACAACGTGGTGAAAAACTGGATGACCTCGTTGACCGGTCCAATGCACTTTCTATGCAAAGCAAGATGTTCTACAAGACAGCCAAGAAGGTACGTGCAAGCATCTCCCGGTGAAGCTGGCCTTGATTAGTTACATTGATTTTAGCAAAACTCCTGTTGCGTTATTATGTGACCTCTCGAGCATTTACAGTATGTAAACCGCGATACTTAGCTTATCCATGTCCCTTTCCACTCCCGTAGGCAATGTCGCCAGTAATTTCCTGCACCTATCAATATCAAAGGACATTAAACGGTCTTGAGGTCAGCCGCAGTCAACGGCAGAAACAAGTACGTATGGTTCTAACCCGACAGAAGCGGAATCTGAAGAGTTACGGGCGCAAGATATCCGTAATGTAAAAATGGTGACGCTTCGGTGCCACCCGTCCACCGATCACCATCCAATCACGGTTTTACAATTTGCCGTATAAATATCGCCATGTTCTTCACGGCCGTCAGCCAACATGCTTTCTACTCTGCTCCACAAGGTCTCCCATATCGCCGACTACTACTTGGCGACCCGTGCACCCGTCAAAACGTATGGTGCCCAACGTCCTGAAATTGGCGTTACTGAGATGCTCCTCAACAAAGCAGAGAGGTTGTTCAAGGGTTTTGCATCCCTGGATGGCGTAAGTAATGTTGTGTCCCACCGTATACATCCTCACAGTTGCTGTAGCACGCCCTGGCTGACGCCTTGAAAAACCGAAATACTGTGGGCATCGATGACAGGAAGTTATTGGTGAGCATCTGAATAATATCAATGCGCACAGAGAACTACACTGATGTGCTGTTTAGCTCGAGGAACTTGTCGAATTCATGGCAATTCTGAAGGATGAGGAGATATCCAACAGTGCCCAGAAGTTGCTTCTGAACAGTCGTATGCCTTAAACCTGCACTGTGTCGACCGATGCTGATTTTCTGGTAGTCTACAATGATCTTCCTCATCCGCCGAGCAATTACTTGGCCCCTTACCCAATGCAGGTTTCCTATGAGAGTGTACCTCAAGGTTTCATCAAATACGCATACAGGACTGCAGATGGATCCTTCAACAATCCCCTCATCCCCACGTTAGGGCAAGCTGGTGCTCCTTATGCGCGTTCTGTGACAACTGCCAACATTTCTCCAATGCGTGCTCTACCCGATCCTGGCCTTGTGTTCGATTCTCTTCTCAAGCGAGACAAATTCGAGGAGCATCCTGGGGGGATATCATCGCTGTTCTTCGCTTTTGCGGACCTGGTCATCCACAGTGTCTTCCACACGGATCATAAAGATTGGACCAAGAACAAATCTAGCAGTTACTTGGACCTCAGTATCCTGTATGGAAGCAACCAGAAGCAGCAGGATTCCGTCAGGAGGAAAGATGGATCCGGAAAGCTTTACGATGACGTCTTCGCAGATGGCAGATTACTGATGATGCCCCCTGCCACCTGTGCATTGCTGGTGCTCCTTAGCAGGAACCATAACGTATGTTTCTCTATAGTTTTCCTTTCTCTGTTGGGTAATATCGCATTCGCAGTTCATCGCTCAACGCCTGCTTGACATAAACGAGAATGGTAACTTCAAAGCCATTCCAAATGATGAGGAGAAGTCAGCTCAGGATGATGAATTGTTTCACCGTTCTCGACTTGTCAACTGCGGGTACTTCATGAAAATCATTCTTGGCGGTATGCGTTACTTGTCTGGATTCCCAGTCTCTCTTATTAATTTTCTCTCGAGATTATGTTGGGGCCATCCTCGGTCTCGTTAGACATCAATCCTCTTGGCGGCTTGATCCACTTATGGTTCGTTGATCTTCTTTTACCTTTTCAGGATCCATCTAACATGATTTAGACTATGAGAGAGTCGAGTCATGAATTAAGCCCCACGGGCCAAGGAAATGTTGTTTCCATCGAGTTCAATCTCCTTTACAGATGGCATGCGACTCTTTCTCAGCCAGATACCGAGTGGACAACCAGATCCTTTTCGCACGCCTTTCCAGGCAAGGACATCAGTAAAGTGGGTTGATTCTAAGAGTTAAGATCTTCGCTCACTTTTACTCGCAGATCACAATCGAAGAATTCAATGAAGCAGCTTCACGTCGGCTATCCAATACATCCCCGCCTACCCAATGGGAATTTGGAGGGTGAGGAAGTCCAGTTTGCAGTATTACATGCCAGACTGACATGATGTAGGCTCAAACGGGACAAGAGCAACCGGTTTAAAGACGAAGACCTTGCAAATATTCTTCACAGTGCTACAGAAGCACCGGCTGCTGCATTCAAGGCAAGAGGGATCCCAGAAAGTCTTCGAGTTATAGAAATACTTGGTATCGAACAGTCAAGGGCCTGGAGAGCATGTTCGGTATGTTATGTTTCGGCTTTTTAAAAACTTTAATTAACCCGACAAACTAGTTAAACGAATTTAGGAAATTTTTGGGGCTTAAACGCATGTGATTTACTACTCCATGGCATTTTTCGGCTGACCACCCTCCTCAGCGTACAAGAGTTTCAAAGATTGGAATCCTAACAAAGACATATATGTAAGTCCTATGAGTAGGGGACGCAGGTTACCAACTGAATTACGCAGACCGCAGCTACATCACTTTACAGGGATATTGATAACCTTGAGCTCTATGTAAGATGGTTTTGTAGCTCCTCTGATACCCGAACTAACATCAATATCAGGTCGGCTTGCAAGCCGAGGAAACAAAGGTTCCTGGATTTGGTGCAGGGTTATGTCCTGGCTACACCATCTCCAGGGCCATTCTTGCAGACGCAGTTGCTCTGACAAGAGGTGACAGGTATATGACCACGGAATTTAACCGTATGTTTTTTTCTTTCTGCGAATCATATATGTAATCTGAACATCGTGCAGCGTATAACCTGACCTCCTGGGGATATCAAGACTGTCAACACGACGAAGGGGATGGTTCCTACGGTGGGATGTTGACGAAGCTGCTTTTCCGGACTCTCCCTCAGTATTATCCGAGACGTTCCGCCTACGCTCACTTCCCTTTCCTTACTCCCAAGTCGATGGAACCACAAATGATGGAAAGAGACCCTGCGAGTGCGGCGGAGTATATCTGGTCACGACCCGCGCCACCTCGCCCGACATATTCAATCGGCGACTACAACAGTGTTGAAAGAATCTTGTCTGACTCCTCTCCTTATCTATCGTCGTATGAAAGCCAGAAATTCACGATCGTCCAGCCTACATTGAAGGTAAATGCCATTTCCTACTGATCCAAATGACCGATATTGAATTAAATTGAAGAAACCGCAGAAGGTGATACTCGACAAAGAAGTTAAGGATTTTGGCAGAAATCTCAGGGAAGAAGAACTTCTGAGTTCATCCGTTGAGGCGGCCAAGATCAAATTGACTACTGGCTCCAGCAGTCTACATAGAGCCATATTCATCAAACCCTCCCCGGAAACTGCAACATATTTCGCCCAGAAAACTCGTAGCCTCATCAACGCGAAGTCCTTCGACCTTGTGGACGGGAAGGGCAAAAGTGTTGACGTTGTGAAAGACGTCATCAATCTCCTTCCTGTTCACTGGATTTGTCATATAGTGAGTGGACATGAACCTCAGTGTTCACTTCCCTAAATGATGCGTTTTCTAGCTGGGTCTTCCCCTCAAATCAGAGAATAATCCGAAAGGGGCTTGGGATGAGGAATCTACTTGGAAGGATTTCGCGAACATTTCACGGTAGGTGCAAGTGTGACGTAACTCTTTTGCTGGGGCTAAACTGAGCAACAGTTACGTGTATTTGAATTTTGACGCCACCGATGACTGGAAGATGAGAGAATCTGCCCAAGCTGCCGCCGAGAGAATTATTAAAGTCATCGAGGCTCACGTCAATAAGGCAAGTTGTCACTCGTGTTCTTGAGATAATCAAATTGAAAGAATTGTGTTCTAGAATTTTACCCTGGATCTCCTCGACCATTCAGGAATGAGTGACTCCTATGGCCATGTTTTTCTTGAGAAATTATGGCATGGTATTGGCCCAAGTCAGGATTCACATCGCGAGTTTGCCACTCAAGTATTCGCCGCTGTTGTGCCGACTGCGGCATTGTACTCCCAGTATGTTGCGCAAGTGGTCGATTTCTACCTCGACAACGACCAAAAGGCGGCCAGGGAAGAGATTGTCAAGTTAGTTGCCTCAACTGACCCGAATGCTGCCGCAAAGGTTATGGCATATGTAAACGAAGCTTTGAGGCTGCGTCCACCTGTGGGATCTCTCGATCATCTCATATGATGAGCAATAATGCTAATCACTTGTTCGTAGGTTCCTGGCGTGTACAGAACGGCTACCAGAGACGATATTTTAGACTCTGTCGAATTGAAATCGGGCAGTTCCGTTTTTGCGAGCATAGCAGATGCCAACTCAGAGGTGCGTATTCTTCTTCCTTGTTTCGACTTTTCTTAATTCAGTGTTAGGTGTCTGGCCATGCTGGTGAAACCGCACGGGCTGCTGGGAAGCCTATTGTCACTGATTTCGGAGCAAAGGGGTAAATTCTATGTCTATTGGCGAGACTTACTTTTCTCATCTATCCCTATAACTAGGTTATTGACTTCTGAATTCTTCAAACTCACTGTGCCTGCTACATTGGGCGCTATCTTCAGCCTGGACGGCCTCGAGCGAGGGGCTGGGAATTCAGGAGTGCTCATCAGGTGGGTGTCTGTCTACCAAACAGATTTGTTACAATCCTAATTTTATTTTCTTCGTAGCTTCAAGGAGGACATGAATGGCACGAAAGTGGTTAAGTACATCAACCTGCAAGGCCTCATTTCACCATGGGCCGACTCTCTCACCCTGCAATTTACGACTAGATAATCACAATCAGACTACTTGTACATCTTAACACATATTTTCTCTTATAGAGATAGTTATTATTATGATTATTGAATTTAGATGGTTTGAAAGAAAAAAAACAAGTCATACATATACAAATGAGCCTAAAAACTACAGTCCAGTCAGGAGTAAGTCATGGATTCTAACTCAGACTGCAGTGCCCGTCTAGCTTTCTGCAGCAAAGTTCTTTCCACTTCTGCTTCATCTAGCACACCACGAAGCTCGCGAATCTGAGACTGTAGAGAGACGATCTGTGCTTGTTGTTCACTTTGGGCTACACTCGATGCCTCGCACTCCCTCTCCAATTCCGCGATCTTGGTTTCCAAGCGTTCTTTCTCTTTCGGCCAACCCGCACTCTTGGAGATTTCATTGTCATAAAGAACTTGCGGTTCGTATCTGCGTTGCTTCGTTGTCTGTAGCGAGCGGATGATTACGTCCCTCTTCTCCAATTCGGCTTGTGCTCGAACCAACTCTTTATCAGTGACACGCTTCGCTTCCTCAAGTACATGAACATGTTCAACGATGGTCTTGTCTTGCTTGGACTCGAGTTGTTTAACATCCCACTCCCTGTCCTTTAAATCCTTCAATGCCTTCGTCAGATCCTTGGTAAGCTGACTGTTGTGCTCTTTTAATTTCAAGTGCTCAGCTTTCTGATTGACAACTGCCTTCTCAAGTTGAGTTCGTTTTGCCGTCTCTGTCTCTAGTTGGTCACGGACAGACTGCAAGTCGAGTAGTAGAGCGTCCCTGTCTTGCTGATACTCGGATGCAATACTCTCGAAGGCACGATATTCGTCCAGAGCTGACAACAGCTGCCGTTCGAGACTCTAGAAAAAGAGTTGGACTTGGCACAGAAATAGATTGAACATCGATGACTATACCTCTTTCGCTTGCAGGGCCTCAGCAAGCTGGCCTTCTTGTTCTTGCAACAGAGATCTCGAGGTCTCTCTGACAAGGGCAAGCTCCACCTCTTTCTTTCTCAACTCCTCGTCGTTCCTGGTTGCGGCAAGTAAAGGGCGAACTTTGGTGTACAACTGCCACCACGGCCATTCTCTGAGATCCCCGTAAACACGAGTATTTCTCTGGATGACTCGGACAGCAACTGCGCGATGCAAAATCTTCCTCATCTGACGTTGGGCGGCCCACATCCTTGCCGAGGCCTGGATACGGGAGAAGATATCAAATAATAAGGCATCTCTCTTTTCTCCGAGCTCGGCCAGCACTCCGGCTTTGAAAAAGATCTTGGATGTGCCCAACTTGAATATCGACTCATCCAATTCCAACGTGTGGACCATGCGGCGACAAGCTTCCCTTCCATCCATGTACCCTTGTGGTAGAATTCCAGGAGTAAGAATTTCATAACGTTGTCGAAATTCAATGAATGGCAACCTATTCGGGTATCCTAGTCGTGCTATCCGGATACCCTCAAGGACACCGTTACACCTTAATTGATCCAGAACCAATGGAACATCCATTCTTCCTGGTTCTTTCAGCGTGTTTGGCATGATGCAACGGACGAAATGTGGCTGCGTAGATTTTAGCTGCGCCATCAAGCTAGCGAGCTGTTCCTTATGTCGTTGGGCCACAGTACGGAAAAGGCCTTTCTTGATCGTTCGTTTTCTTCCAGTAAATCCATGTCCAGCGTGTGGTATTGAGTCCAAATGGTCCGCAAACAACCCTGCTACGTAGCGCTCGGTAGAAGCAGATAACACCCGGGTGAGGTCATCATTCAAGGGATCCTTGTTCTTCTCCAACCAGCCATCCGTGCGGTACTCAACCTTCGCGGCATAATGCTGAATGATGAAGCCTTGTTCGAAGCGTGAAGGTTCGTAATTCGTCTTCCCAGGATGACAGGTTTCATCGTCTGATGCGTTCGATGTCCAAATAGCGTTCAGCTTAGAGGTGAAGGTCCTGTCGTCTGCTTTGGGCATGATGCATTCCTCGTCCAAACAACTGAGGACCCCGATGACATTCCCGCTGGCTTCAATCAGGTCAATGGTGGGTTGCAGATCCAGCCCAAAGTTAACGTAATCCCAATGGATGCTTTCTCGAGCATATTCCTCTTGTTCAAGAACGAACATGTGATGGTTGAAGAACTGTTGGAGTTTTTCGTTTGTATAGTTGATGAGTAATTGCTCGTAACCGTTCACTTCGAATATTTCGAACCCAGCGATATCGAGGACTCCTATGAAGCTTGACCTGGACGATGGTCTGTCCAGAGCACGATTGATACGTTGGACCAGCGCACCGAATGACTTCTCATATAGCGTCTTGCACAATGCGCAGAGTTCATCCAAAGCTTGTTGACGAGTACGTGCTTGCGTAACCCATTCGCGCCCAGCAAGTGCCCGAGGTCGAAGGACAGCACGTGTGAATTCAGCTATGGGGATGCCGAGCAGATGACAGACGCGTTCCGCTTGTGAGGGGTTGGCCATGATAGCGTCATCGGAACGCGATGATGTTATGGTAATGTTGCCTATATGAAGGATAGCGGCTACTATCCGAAATAAATCAAATTGCTCGTCAGAATCGAAGCCAACTGTTTCCAGAGCGCTCTGAGTCAAGAAGTAAGGCAATGGATGCAGTTCGTAGAAAACCTTTTACATGCAGAATTTTCCACTCCTCTTTGTCATTGACACCGTCGATTTCCCGACGGCTTTTGTTCAAGAAGCCATAATCTGCTAATCCACCTTTAAGAAGTAATTCATCTAGAAACGGAAGCTTATTTAAACATGCCATTCCTATAAAGATGTAGTGAGATTCACCTTTGAGATCGTCGCTACCCCCTGACAATAGTTGATAGAAAACGTGAAAGCTTCTTTCCGATTCATTACGGTAAACCACTCGACTTTTCTCCAAAAGGTACCAATCGATACTGGCTCCTGCAATACTCCCGTCTGGAGAAAACATGATACGAACAAACTTTCCAAAACGACTTGAGTTGTTATTTCGTTGTGTCTGGGCATTCCCAAAAGCCTCGAGAATAGGGTTAGCTTGCAGAATCTGGCGTTCTAATAAACCGAGACGCCCTCTGGTCGTTTGACTATTACTTCCCGTGATAGATGGCGAAAGGATTGTTCGAGTAGGTGAGGGGTGGTGCACATCAGCTGCAATAGCTGCAAGATATTGAATGACTTTCTTCGTGCTCTCCGTCTTCCCTGCACCCGATTCGCCACTATAGAGCGTCAAGTCACAAATGATCGCATGAAAAAAGTCCACCTACGTGATCAGGATGCTTTGATTTTCGCGCTCCTCACCCATGTTAATCCAAGCACGTTCTGCAACAGCAAATATATGAGGTGGGTTTTCGTCGCGACGTTTCCCTCGATATTGTTGGATAATCGAATCAGAATATAACGGTAGACTCCGGTAAGGATTTATTGCAACCAAGAAGAGGCCTGAATATGTCTACATGGTGAAGAATGAGTTCGGTCTGTACTGTCGAGTTAAAGATACGAACATAAATTGCACCAGAACCATATCTGAGGCGAAGATTATGAACGACACTAGCTTCATCAAGGAAAGTAAGACTGGCAATGTCTTCGACGGGGTCAAATTTGGGAGGGTTCATCTTGAATTAACCCTTCAAATCTAGACTGTGGTGATCTGTTGATTGTGTATTTGTGTACTGGAACCTGTTGAACAAATTCCCACTGGGTCCCGTTATCTCGGCACGACAATGGACTCGAGATGGCTTACAACGATTTCCTTCTGACTTTCCGCCCTCGGATGTCATCACAGAGATGCTGGTGCTGTAGGCCGTAAACTTTTCGCCGCTTTATGACGAAGGATCTTGTGACGGCTCAGTAAAAAGGCTAAACTGCCCCTCATTAACACCAACTTAATTCGCTTCTTGCTCGGTCGGATCGCCTCAAAACTTAATCATACCCCTTGGCGTCTGTTGGTACAACCCCCGGATCGTGATCGGTTGTCTTTGATTGTCGAGGCTGGATTGGATATTGTTGTCCTCGAGCCATCTCAAGGAAACTCCGTTTTTCAAATCGAAATGCCCAACCGCATCCCAAACTCGAATTCATCGCAGGAGACGTCGTTACCAGAGACCAAGCTGCTAGTCTCGTCACTGCGGGTGCCGACGGCCTCGGAGTCGGTATGGGTTCTGGATCTATTTGCATCACTCAGTCGTCCACAAGCCACCTCCATCGTTTATAACATGTGAATTCGACGGCAGATGGGGGATCGGAAATGTGGGTCATATCGTCAAGGCTCTCGCTCTCGGTGCTGGTGAAATCATAGGCTCTTTTCTCGTAAGGAGAATATTTCTATCATGATGGCAAGCGCGTTAAATTTCAAAGGGGTATGGGCAGTCTCAAGGCTACCATTGAAGAAGCCGCAACACCGCGTTGTTTCTCAGAAAGTAGCGTCAAAACATTCTTGCCGTACCTCTCCGTTTCTTCAAGACATTAGCGCTCGCAGTATTGATGAATTGCAGGCAGGGTCGAGTCTGGTTTGAGCTGAGAATGAAGGTGGTGTTCATGGATTGAATTCGTCTCATGTTACTGATTATAAAATAGCTAATTACTACTGCGCAGTACGAAGAGGCCCTACTCTTCTTGAGTTGGAACGCCAGGCTAAATTAACTAGTTCATAAGGGATTGTTCGTCATGTAATTTGTACTTAAAATCGTCAAAGCAAACATAAAGCTAAGCAGTGCAGGATAGATCAGAGAACGGACGCATGAAGGCGCAGATTAAGATTTGTTAAAGAAAGATTCGATTCTTTGGTTGCCGGCAGGATTCTGAATGGAACTCGAATCGGTGCCAAAAAGAATACAGATAAGAAATCACCTTTGTTGCCTTACGTTTCTTAGGTGAACCCTTTGGCAGCGGTTTGGTAACCTTGGCTGTTGCCTGCAGGGAAATCTGATGAAAGAATGTTCCGGGGTTTCCCTGAAAACAGGAACTTACAGATTGGTCAGGGTCATCGCGCACTGCGGATTTAAGCTTCTTTTGTGAAGCTGGCTCTATCGGAGAGAGTTCTGGTTCTTTCAATCTCTCAGGGCTGACTTCAAGCTTCCTTTTTGTGGGGGATCGAGGATTAGGTGACTTTGTAGGCGACGAAGAACTGTCTCTCTGCTTCTGCTTGGAAAACATGGCTTGAATACCATCTTTGCGACTCGCGACGGGTTTAATGAAAGAAGGAGACTCCGTTCCGACTTTACCCACTTCCTTTGGCACCTGATAGCTGATCAAGATGTAAGAAAACACATTTAGTAAGTTATGAAGACCAGGACAGACCACTCTAGCTGGGTAGTTTCGTCGCTGTACGGCCGAACCATCTTCGTTAGCTCAGGAGTCCATGTTTGTGATGAAGTATCAAGCCAGCAATCCAGAGCCTTTTTCGAGGTCAGAAATACAGGTTGTCTCTCATGCAGCCAAGAGAATTCTTTGTTGGCCTCTGTGGTGACAATGGTGAACGTCCACAAAGATTTTCCTGAGACAGAACAATGAACCTATTTCTTGATTATGGTCACCCTTTTGTCAATTACCAACCTTCGATTGTTGCACAGTCGTAGAGTCCAGCCATAAGCAACAATTTCCCATCCTTTCGTTTAGTCAAATGAGGTAACTTTTCTTTGCCTTTCGTGAGCCATTCATAATAGCTTTCGACAAGTCAGTAAAGTATATTACTCATTGGTGAGAATAGGATGGATCGTACGTACCCTTGACAAGGAATGGCACATCTTTTCTTTCCCTTGATACTGGCCCACATGCCGCCTCCCTCTACCAAATTCTCAGAACGCGCATTTGTAGTGCTCAGCGACTTGTCCTCGACAGTATTCCAATGAGGTACGAGTCCCCACTTCATGGTTTGCAGAACAACAGCATTGTTTGCTCCTCGAGAGCTCGAAGGTCCAGGATCTCCGCCTCTTCGACGAATAACAGGCGCCTGCGACCTCGGAGCAATGTTATATCGGGGAATAAATGCTTCTTCATCTAACCACTCATCTACTTCCACATCGTTGCGAATCTCATTTCTCTGTGCTTGTTATCAGCAATAAAAACGCGTAGGGACATCCTGGACATACATCCAAACGCAAAGAAAAGCGTCCGCACATGTTGGCAAAGGAATTCGAAGAAGCTCGAGTTGTGTGGGAAATTACATCACCTGCTGATCACCTGCTGATCATGAAAGCTACTTATAATCACTGCTGCGGCGGTTGAATTTAGGAGCACTCCAAAATGTGTCCCAGCTTGTTTAAATTTAGTAATTATTTTGGAGGCCCCAAAAGCACCTCAAAATGTAAAATTTTGCACCAAAAACTTCCTTATTAGGAAATAGATTTTAAATTTTGGAGCAATTTTGGAGACTCCAATGTAATTACTAAATTTTAACAAGCTGGGATACATTTCGGAGTGGTCCTAAATTCGAGCACCGCAGCAGTGAATTGGGCTCGTTGCATGTGTCTGTTGCCGCCTGACTCCTGATTTGGAGTGAGGCTGCACTGCCACATTTCCCACAGCTTTAGATCAAACTCTGTAAATTCTACTTACAAGAAAAACAAAGCTACG
>Ga0307507_10005779_pt1 | contig 19874 bp, 11 predicted proteins | sample 7_EM_MG_FD_207223 | JGI IMG/M metagenome (GOLD analysis project Ga0307507, IMG submission 207223) | Populus trichocarpa ectomycorrhiza microbial communities from riparian zone in the Pacific Northwest, United States - 7_EM | ecosystem: Host-associated > Plants > Roots > Unclassified | place...
AGTCAACAATTTATTCTCCTAATTAAGTAAGGAAGTTGGCCATATCTATTCCTAAAGAGGGGAGGACTATTTAATGTTTTTCCTAACTTAGGAAGGAAAGTAATTAAATCAGCAACAAAGGAGGAAATTTTTTTTCTTATTTGTCCAAGTTAAACAAGGAAATCCAAGCTAATCAAGGACATCAAAGGGGGGCAGTAACATAAATTTTCAAATCATATTTTTCCTAGTTTATTTAAGACTTCTTAAGGGTGACAAATCTAATTCTAGCATATTTAGCATGATAATTTTTGGATTTTTATTATTTTTATTATTTTCTTCTTAGTTTTTGGGTTATTATTACTTATTTGGGTCAATTGGAAGTGGGCTTCATATAAGTCCACCTAAGGGGGGTCCATTAGGGTTTCTGTAAGTCTAGAGTCAGTATAAATAAAGGCATAACCAAACATGTAAGGTTACGCAATTTTCAGATCAATAAACTTATTTGTCGTACTTGTTGTGTGTTGGTGGAATAATCTCCCTTCCTTGGTTCTCTAAAGGACTGAAAAACGACTTATCGAAGAACAACTGTCTTCGTGGCATCATCCTTATACTTCTCGTTTGCAAATCAATATTCATTGGGTGGGGGTCTCCGTTTCCAATAGTGTTGGTGGCTAGGTATAAGTTATCTTTATGTCATACTCCTATCAAACCTGATTTACTTGGCTTTCCAGGAATTGGTGTCTTTGCGTGTGGGTTGCGTGATGATTAGTACTTAAAAGTGCATTCTCATTAAGGCTTTATATCATCATATTGTACTAAAGTATCATTAAATTCCCTAACTAAAGCATGTTTTATAATAACAAGTCTGATAATATAAGATATCTTTAATTTATGGTAAATGCTTATTTTTAATACAGGTATATCTCACAATTCAAAGGATTGATTGATGTGATTAACTATTGAAAGTGAAGAGACAAAAAGAGGACTAAACTTAGAGAAGAGATGATGGTTCAATTCAAACTGGAATACTATTCGGTTATTGGGTTATAACTGGAGTTGTAGACCTTGGATTTAGGTTTGGTTTATATGTATGGAAAGCTAAGACATAGACCTAAAACTTTTATGGGAGTCTAAGACTAAATTCTACCAATTTCAAGTTCAAATCTTAGCAACAACGGAGAAGTCAGAATTTGTCCAGCAGCCTAGACACTGTTCGGTTTTCAGCTCATATCTTGAGTTCTAGAAGTCCAAATGAGCTCTGGTTTTTTTTGTTGAGAAGCTGAGACAATTGCCCACAACTTTCATAGGGATACGGTGCTCAAATTCTGATGTTAGCAATGATATTTTGGCTAGCCAACAATATCAATAGCCAACCAACAATATCAATAACCAACCAACAATGTCAAAAACCAGTCACCAAGTCAATGGTTGGCCACCAATTAAATAGTTTATCAACCAATCAATAATTCTGAATTTTAGCCTATAAAAGGAGGCATTTGCCATGTATTTAGTCATCTTGGTTTTTAGATCAAGATCATGTTCTTGCTTTCTTTCTTTATATCTTTGTAATGTTCAAGTTTTCTTTCATGTTATATTAATCTCTTGTTTATGCCTTTTCATTTCCTTTCATATACTGAGTTAACTTATATCATAATCATGTCATATCTTGTTTATTTATGTTTATTTTCTTCATAATGTTTAGTTAATTTTATTATGTCAAGATAAAAAGGTTTCACTAGTGGTGTTAGAATATGTATAATATAAACTCAACATGGACTTTAATGTTTATATCCAAGAAAGATTAACATGTTTTATCTTTTTGTCTTACTAATTCTTAATACTTTGCTTGTTAAATGGTTAATCTAGATTTGTGTTGTATAACACTTGGTATAATAAATGCTTGATCATTCATAGTCTTCGGTCAAAATCCTTATTATGATACGAACTTGATTTGTTGTTAACATAAGTTAGCATCATGAATACCTGACAATATTTACAAGTATGGTGTTACTTAGATAAGATGATTAATATGATCATGTTAATAATTTATAATGAGCTAATAACAATAAATCATCCGATTGGAACCTCCTTTGTGTGTGGTTTCAAGTTGAGTAATAAAAAGAGTTTATATTATATTTATTTGAAATACCATTAGTGGATCCTCTAACCTTGACAATTGTTTTATCCTTGTTTAATCTTTTCATCATTAATACATCTCAAAGTTCTCTTCAACATCAATATCATTTTATTATTTATAATTTATATAATTCACCTTCATGTGGTTCGACCCCGGTCTTGCCAGGTTCTTTATTACTTCAACACTCCTGCACTTGGGAGAGACATCAATCTTTTGGTCGTGTTACATGACCATGTGATCACGAGGTTCGCATCAATAATGGACTCACCAGATTAAAAAATAGTTAATCCTTCTGAAAGTGTTTGAGGTGGGGGCTTAAAAGCACACTCAGAGGAAAAAGAGATAGGGCTAGGAAGTGCACTATCCCAAAGATGAGGGCTAGAAAGTGCATTCAAAGGAAATGAAGATAAGGTTTGTAAAGATGATCTTTGTGAAAAATAAAAAGACTTCTCTTTTTATTTTCAAGCGGTGTAGTTGTACCAGGCAACCTGCCTATTGCTAAAATTCAAAAAATCTAAATTGGTCAAATTGTTATAGGTAACTTGCCTAGATGAAGAATACAAAGGTTTTTTCAAATGGTCTCATTGTAATGGGTAACCTGTCCAGGTGAAAAATACAAAGATTTTCCAAAGTGGACTTATTGTAATGGGTTACCTGCCAAGGTGGACAAATACAAAGATTTTCTAAAGTAATCTCATTGTAATGGGTGACCTGCCCAGGTGGAAAAATACAAATATTTTTCAAAGTGATCTCATTATAATGGGTGACTGCCCACATGAAAATAAAAAGATTTTTCAAAGTGATCTCATTGTAATGGGTGACTGCCCACATGAAAAATAAAAGGATTTTTCAAAGTGATCTCATTGTAATGGGTGACCTCCCAAGTGAAAAACGCAAAGATTTTCAAAATGGTCTCATTGTAATGGGCGACGTACCCAAGTGAAAAATGCAAAGATTTTTCAAAATGATCTCATTATAATGGGCGACTTGCCCAGGTGATAAACAAAAAGATTTTCAAAGTGGTCTTTTTGTATTGGGCGGCCTGCCTAGGTGAAAAATATAAAGATTTTTTAAAATGGTCTCATTGTTATGGGTGACCTAACCAAATGAAACATACGACTTACCTGGTGAAAGAATTTGGCCAGAGATGTCATGAAGGGACGACATGATAGGGCTTAATGGCGTACTATCTGAGAAGTGAGGGCTCAAAGGCGCGCTCGAAAAGAGATAGAGTTAGGAAATACACTACCATAGTTAAGGGCTCAAAGACGCACTCAATAAGAGGTAGGGTTAGAAAACACACTACCTAATAGATGAGGGTCCAAAGGCACGCTCAAAAAGAGGTAGGGTTAGAAAACACACTATCTGAGAGATGATGGCTCAAAGGCAAACTCGAGAGGAGGTAGGGTTAGAAAACGCATTACCCGAGAGATGAGGGCTCAAAGGAGCGCTAAAAAAAGATTTGTTGTTAAGACATTAATCTATTAAAGATCAAAGTAATGCATTATGATCAATATGCATGTATACTTACCTGAGAAATATAGGACCCTTTTATTTATGGAGTTTTCCTTTTCTCAAAAGTTTGGGTCTCTTTTGTAAGCTTCAATGGCTTTTTCGCTCTTGTTTACTTGAGTCACATCTTGTGATCTTGACATTTGGGAAAAGCATAACATCAGGATACTTCTTTATCTACAAAGCTTTATCTCAAAGGTCGCTAGCTCTGCCCTACATTTTTCATTTTTTAAGAAAGGAAATCATGGAGCTAGTCCTATTAAGTGTTTTTTGGATCGGCCCCCAGCCTGATCATGCCCCCGAGTGTTTAATTCAGGTTTTCTTTGGGGATAAGGTTGTGCGAAATAAGATTTGGTTACTTATAAGGAGTTGTTTTCATGGAGAATTCACAGAAATCTTTTTTATGTTGGTTTAAAGCAAACTTATTCTCAAAATAATTCAAACAATTCCCATGAACAGGTCCTTATATGGGCTAGGTCAAAATGGGTATAGCCCACGGTCTACATGGTTACTAGCCTAGCCCAACAACCATGTTAATTAACTTTTCTTCATTTTGCATGCAAACAATGATTCTACATGCAAATTGCCATGGTTTTCCAGCAAAATAGGGAGGAGAAAAGGGCTACTTGGTGTGGGGTAGGCTAACTGGCAATGCTGAGAAGGATGATGTGTTGTAAATAAATTGAAATTGTTAACAAATTTTTAAAAGAATAGATTGAAAAATAATCTAAATTATAAGCTTTTTACCTTTTTTGTCTCATTCACCTAATATGATGCTTTATTACCTTTTTAAATAAAAAATATCTTCAAGAAACCACCAACATTTGTTTGTTGTCCGCTAAAGCTTGGGAAGCAGAGCTTCTCCTTCAATCTACAGGTTAGCCAAGTTTTCATTTTTTTATGAGCCCTTTGCCTTTTTGGCTCCCCATAATTGCTCAATTAGTTTCAAGTTAGCTCACATTCAGCTAGCCTCGCATTTATATTTGTTCTTCTCAAGATTATTTCTTACATTTATATATTCTAATATGTTGAGATGGTTTGCTATTTATATTTTATACGAAGTGAAATAAAAAAAATCATCTATGATAAGAACACCCTTTCCTAAGCTCGACAGAGGAAACATCTAAATCCCAACCTCCCATGCCCTAACCATAAGCAACCGTCAACATTGCAAAGATTGAGAAAAAAATTTCAAGGCCATCCCATCTATGATAAGAATTGCAGCTAAACTGCCAAGCAAAGGCTAAGGGAACAACAGAATTATTCCATCCCACTAAGCAAAAACAAAAAGTTTTCGTTTGAAAAAAATGAACCAATCATACCTCAAAAGACAGTAAACCAAGAAGAATTTAAAAATCCAAAGACAATAAGCCAAAAAGAATTCAAAAAAGAAATCATGCTGCATAAAAACAAAGAAAACCTATCCAAACCAACCCCAAAAGAAAGGAAAAAAATGATTAAGCAGAATTGAAACAAAAAAAACCTGCAAACAAAATAGTTTGAAGCCATTTAGCAAGATAAACTTATCGCATGAAACTAAACATGCACTAAACAATGAAAGAACAAAGAACATAGTGAAATATGAAAGTTGTTGGATTTAATTGTTTTTGGGACAGACACAGACAACAATGAAACAAAACAATAATAAAATCACTAGCAGCAAACAATTTAAGCAAGCAAACAACTTACATAGCAAAATCATTCTTAGAAAATGTTGTCAATTGTCCTTAACAAAGCAGTTAAGCCAAAAATGAACAAATATGCCAAGAATCCAATACTGGTAGCTAACTAATACTTCAACAACAATCCGAAGCCCAATTAAACATACAGTAAAGAATGATGGCCAAGCAAGGCAAAAGAAAGGAATTGAAGAACCTATTAATGTTGGGACACTTAGGCATGCATGGCAGAACGGGAAATTGATCCATGATAATAATGGTTTTGCATGGTTTGCATGTTAATTCATCAATGACAATGTTTATGTTTCTTAAAATGTTAATAAAGTAAGTTAGGCTTTCAATTCTACTTCTTGCTATTCTTTTAAGTGAGCTTACATGACATATATTTTAAGAAAAATATTGCAAAAGATGAGACTGTTGGTGGCAGTAGAAACTGAGATCACGGGTTTTAAGACTCTAAAAGAACAGTACATCAATGAAGAAGACTTCAAGAAAGTGTTGAACAAGTGCAGCACCCACCAAAATGTGAGTGGCTTCCTGATACACGGTGGCTTCTTGTTTAAAGCCAATAAATGTGCATTCCAAAGGGGTCCTTGCGAGAGAAAATCATGCGGGAACTTCATGGTGGTGGATTGGGCAGCCACCTGGGACGTGACAAGACAATCACGTTGATCGCCGACCGTTACTACTGGCCACAACTAAAGAGAGACGTGGGGAAAATCGTCCAACACTGTCGAGTTTGTCAGGAAGCAAAAGGACATACCAAAAATACCTGTTTGTACACTCCCCTGCCCATTCCGAAGATGATTTGGGAGGATTTATCGATGGATTTCATGCTTGGATTACCACGAACTCAGAGGGGCAAAGATTCCATCATGGTGGTGGTCGACCGGTTTTCAAAAATAGCGCATTTCGTCGCCTGTAAAAAGACGGCAGATGCAAGCCATGTTGACGACTTGTTCTTTCGCGAAGTAGTGCGCTTACATGGAGTTCCAAAGACCATCAAGTTCGTAAGTCATTTTTGGAGGACTTTGTGGAAGAAATTTGACACCAAACTGCAGTTCAGCAGTGCGTTCCATCCGCAAACGGACGGACAAACAGAGGTGGTGAACCGTACTCTGGGAAACATGTTACGATGCATCAGTGGAGAAAAACCAAAACGATGGGACCTGGACTTGGCTCAAGCAGAATTTGCATACAACAGTATGACCAATCGCTCGACGGGAAAACCTCCTTTCGAGGTCGTATATACTCAGCAGCCCAAACATGCGTTGGACCTGGTCACATTACCAATCCAACCAAAGGTCAGTAGAGCTGGGGAAAATCTAGCTGAAAGGGTTCAACAACTACATTCGGAGGTGCGAGCTAGCTTGGAGACTGCTAACGCTGCTTACAAATCTGCTGCCGACCAGCATCGGCGCAAGAAAGAGTTCGCAGAGGGAGATTTGGTGATGGCCTACCTGCGGAAAAATCGGTTCCCTGGAATCCGAACTAAGCAACAAAAACAAAAATATGGACCCTTCAGAGTCGCCAAGAAAATTAATGAAAATGCCTATATCTTACAGCTACCAGATGATTGGAACATCTCCAATACTTTTAATGTGGCCGATCTGTCGGAATACCATGAGGACGTGCCTTTGTATTCGGATAACTCGGGACGAGTTTGTTTCCAAGAGGAGGAGACCGATGTAGGACATGAGGAAGAGGCAGCTGTGTGCAGGCGTGGGGATCAGACAGGAGGAAGTTAATACTGTTAGTTAGTTTATTTGTTAGTTCTCAGTCCTTTTAGGATTCTATTTTCTATTTTTATTTGTCGTTAGTTGTTAGTGTTGGAAACAAATCAAACTTGTTTGATATTAGTTTCCCAATCCTTTTAGGATTCTATTTTCTATTTTCGTTTCTTTTAAAAGCACAGAGTCAGGATGGTTGTTTTCCAATTATTCAATCATCAATAAAATTGTTCTTTGAACACAACTATTCTCGTGGATTCGAGAGTTCTCTCGTGGATTCGAGATTATTTAGCTTCCGCTACGTCAAGAATTCCAGAAAGAGCAGAGTTTAGTAATCAAATGTGTGGAAAAAACACCAGATAACAATGTTTGAAACTACATTTCTTTTAATTGATAAAGGTATATGTATAATACAAGAAGCCAATGAAATACAGGGAAATAGGAAGCGAAAATATATAAATGAATGAAAAACACCAGAAGCAAACAGCACAACTCCTCACACTTTCTTCACAGGGAGCAATAGCATGGTCTAGTTTCCAGGTGGTGGGGAGAGGAACGGGATAGAGGGGATTGTTGTTGGGATAGGGATAGTGGGCATTGAGGGCATGCTTGGAAGTGGAGGCAAGGTGACCTTAGGGAGACTAGGCATTGTTGGCAGGCTAGGAAGTGGAGGCAGTGTGGGTTTAGGCAGGGAAGGTTGTGCGGTTAGCAATGTGGGCTGTGGTAGTTTTGGTATAGAAGGCATTGGTGGCAATGTTGGTTTAGGCAAATTGGGTACCGCAGGTAAAGGGGGCAATTGCAGAAGCTGACGAGCTGCCTCGCCGCCTGAAATTGATTGAGCAATGAAGAGAGCTAAGATAAAATAGCTGAAACTTGCCATCTCGATGCTAAATCTCATGGCCTGGAAGAGACTATATGAACTAGCTAGCTAGGATTGAAAGAAGAAAGAACTGTGTGATATTGTTTGTGACAAACCAGGGATGATAATGGGTTGATATACATAGATCGATGTACGTAGGAGAGATCTATTTGTGATCTGTTGTTCCATATGGTTGGTTTAGTTTAGAAAATAGGAGAGTCATTTTGAATGTTGTTTTTGTTAGCTCACCTTCTTATCCATCTTCCATTGAAAACAATGCCATGTCTTCCTTTTCTTATTGTGACACGTTATGTTTTCTTCTTTCCATTTTTCCCTTGAACTGGGTTGTTCACGACTGAAACTTATATTTGTTGTGACACGTTATGTTTTCTTCTGTAATATTTAAATTAAAAATTTAATTTTAAAATTTTTCAGAAAATCACCAAAACATCGATGACTTTTTATTTCGTCAGTGATTTTATCTGTAAAGAACAATAATTAACTGTACAATTGGGAAGCCAATAGTTCTAGGGCTCTCTGGAAAATACTGACGGAATTTTCCGTTGGTGATTCCCTTTGTAATTGACATGATGAACCATGTTCATAGTTTACCAACAATTTTACTAGCAGAATTTATTCTGTTAGTAATTCCGTTGGTATAAATGACACATCAATGTTTTGTTTTTTGCTTTATTTTAATTTTTTTCCACTGTAATTCCCTCGGTATATACCAAGGGAATATTTCTGTCGGTAAAATCCATTAGAAATTTACCGATGAAAATATTTTCTCCATATTTCTGTTTATATTTATCGATTTCTTGTAGTTTCACTAATATACGTTAACATCAACCTTACTCCCTTTTATGTTGCATAATGTCATGGACAGCTGTTCACTTGTGTATGCAAGTGTTGTTAGTCCATCATCTTCATGTCACAATTTGACATGAAAAGGACTTGCCCACGTGATTACAGGAAAGTGCCTAAAAAATTTCAACATTTTTTCTGCATTTGGAAACATGATAGATTCCTTGGCTAAGTTTTTATTCCTTAAAGTGATAATTTGCCGAGTTTGCTGAAGGTTAAACATGATAGCTTTAGGCCTTAAAGGGATATTAATTTTGCCATGTGACTAGGTGTATTTATACATCTAGGTTTACATAACTAAGGAGTTTTGGTTGATTTATTATATTAGAGTTTACATAACTAATGTACTACATATGAGCTAAGATTTTTATATACATCAAGGTTTACACAAAAAGCATACTGCACAATCATGCTATTTGCATTATGCTTAAGTTAAATATTTACATAAGTTTAACAAAATGGAGTCCTAAAAACTAACGATCTCCCTAGGCATTTGACGGACCATTTCCACAAACAACATAGTAAGCATACTATTATGTTTACAAAAGAAATATAGATGATCATGTAATGTATACGAATGAAGTATAAATTTTCTATTGAATCCATAGGAATTCTAACAATCAACTTATAGTTTGCTTGTAAATCATTTAAAACCCAATTAGAACTCATTTGCATATCCTTAATTTGAATACTCTTATTCTTCACTTGCATGAATCGGCTAACTTTACATAGTCCAACCTGGATATTTTTAGACAATTATAATTATCAATTTCCCTAGGTCATTCAAACATGAATACCCTTTACAAATTGAGTCTTATCGACCGTTCCTGAGCGTCCCAACGTGGACGTCATTAGCCGAAGCTAATCTTGTAATTCATCTCCTAACAATCCTATCACGGATGCCATTAGCTGAAGCTAATCTTATGATTCATCTCCCGGCAATCCTATCACAGATACCATTAGCCGAAGCTAATATTGTAAATACGCTAGACTTTATTTACATTGAACTTGACATTATTGTAATTGCATTCACCAGAAAGACTTTAAATTGCATAAGTGCAAAGAGGAGGGAAAAATCACGCACCTGCTCCGCCTGTCTCGTGACTTCCTCCAACAGAAGATCCAATCTTGGTCGCTCCTCCTCAATCACAAAGAAGTCTTTTATCATGATCTCTTTAAGCCAAATATTATAGAAAATCCATATTCATTCATTACGCATATGTTACTTTCTATGCATGTTCATTTCCTCACCATAACATACATACACATATCATGTATATTTTCAGAGTTAGTATATCAACGTGCAAGTGTCTGCACGATTAGTATATCAACGTGCAAGTGTCTGCACGACTCAGTTTATATATATAGTATTCATATGAAAGTCTAACAATTATTATTTAAGTCTTGAACCGTTACTGTCTGAACTGTTACTGTCTAAGGCCTGAACCGTTATTGTCTGAACTATTACTATCCAAGTCTTGAACTGTTATTGTCTAAACGGTTACTGTCTAAGTCCTAAACCATTACTGTTTGAACTGTTATTGTCTAAGTCCTGAACCGTTACTGTTTGAGCAGTTATAGTCTAAATCCTTAACCGTTACTGTCATTGTCTAAGTCCTGAACAGTTACTGTCTGAGCAGTTATTGTCTAAATCCTTAACTGTTACTGTTTGAGCTATTACTGTCTTACATATCTCACCTTTTGTAACGGTCCCGTTGAATTCATGGATTTTAGCCACCAATTTAACATGTTTCAAGAATTTTTAACGTCTAATGACTGCATTACATACAAAATCTAATAGGGACCAACAATTCAATAATATTCCTCATCAGACATCCATTATTTCTTTGATTTTCATGGTAGTAATAATTCACACAATCTCAAGAATAAACACAAGTGCTCCATGAAATTTAAGAAGTTGTAAAGAGATATTAAAAAAAAAAAAAGTTCTACTTACTACCTTATTCATTAATTAAATCTCTTAAAATCTCCCATCATTGGTTGGCCACTAGCTCTATTTAATTGTAAAAAATTTTACTTTAATTACAATAATTTAATCACTTTACTCTAATTTTCACATTATTTCCCATGACAAATTAAAATAAATTTTTATTTTGCCCCAAATTTATTGAAGAACCCTAACTTTTCAAATTTCAAAAATTCAATCAATTAAGACCTTTAAGCCATTAAGATCATATCAAAAGTCTTTAGAAAGCCTTACTAAACAAGTAATTAAACTCTAAACACTACCCAAATCAAGCTTCCAACTCCACCTCTTCTTCAATCTTGCCCAAACTTCCCCTCTCCTTTTCTATTCACCTTCACTTCATTTTTCTTCATTCCAATTAATGCTCACTAAGCTTGGTTAATGTTCCCTCAAGATTTTCTCTTAAGATTTTATGTTTCCTTTACAATTCTATCTCTCTCAGATCTAAATGGTAGTTTCCCCTCTTTCTTTTTCTCTCTTTTTTCTTCTTGCCCAAGCACACACATGCACACTTATATATATATACACACTAACTTTTTACCAAATTCCCTTTATATTCTAAATAGTAAATTTCATGTTCCTGGGATAAAATTCCTGGATCCTGGCATTTGTCTTTATAAAATTTTTACCCATGTGAATTCGAATTTCATTTAGTTACATATTGATAATTTTATTTCCAGGTAACTCACTCTTAGTAATATTTTATTCACATTTCTGTATTTTTTTTTTCTTTTGTATTTGGTTCATTCTAATGCTTATTTGGTGCTTCTGTTAAATCTATTCTACAAATACTTAGATTGCTTTTCTATCTAATTTTCAACCGGGGTTTACAATGATTATGCTATACATATCCAACTTGTGTCCGTCCATCAAAAGATTAGTGAGGTACTTCGATGGCAAGACAAAATAAGAAGGAAAAAATGCCATATTTGTTCTCGGTTGCTAGTGTACTAAGGCCTAATCTTCAAGATTTTATCCGAGGCAAGATCATTGAGGAATGCCAAGCTTTAAAGAATTTTTTTCAAGTGTTAATGGTGCTATTACTTGTGATAATCCAAATAATGTGATGAGATTGTTTCAAAATTCAGTCTGTTTCAAAATTCAGTCTATTGCTTATAGCCCACGGGGGATTCATACACCAGGCGATTGATATTTGATTCCATTTTGGTAGGGTGCATTCTAGTTTTTTTCCCCAACCAGGCATAACTTATGAACAATATAAATGGCATTTTCCGTAGAATTATAGCAAATGTTCCATGTATATGTCAGTGAAAGTTGTTAAAGATTGGAAAGCTTGCTCTGAATTCTGGAGGAAAGAGTAATATCCAGGAGGGAGGAGGTCATAAGTCTCATTCCAAGGGTAATATGTGTAGATCCAAGATTCAAATTAAAGACCTTTGAAGATGCATTTTGATGAAGTCGTGAGTATGTCCTCGACTAATAATTGACCTGTAAAATAAATCCCTTGTTGGTGTAGTGGGGGCTCTCTAATGCTTTTATAAATTGGAGTTAAGTGTGCATAGTCCAACTCTCCAACCTAGAAGTACTTAGCTGGTGACTGGGTGTATAAAGACACCCACTCCTTGAATTTACCTCATGGAAAATAAAAATATTTTCCTAGAAAGTTAATACTATCCTGACAATCAATCATTGCAGGAAGATTGATAAATGATCAATAAGACGCTGCGAACAACTGCTATACATATGGTTGATTAGCCATATAGAAACCAAAAAACCAATATTTAACAATTTCTAATGGTTTAGTAAAAAAACATTGGAAATAGTTAAAGAGGAAGAGTGAAATGATCTGAGTGAAGAAAAGTGGAAGACAAAACTCTAAAGAATTCCGCAAGGAGAAGTTAAATGGAAAGCCCCATGGATGAGAGCAACAAATTATCTGATGGGTTGTGGGCAAAGACAATGGGTGCCTTTGATTATGATAACTAGATATATTAGTTAGGTGCCCGTCTTGGTTGCTAGACAGCTCGGGGGCATACAACATGTGTCGAGGACAGCCAAACTATCATGATTCTCTAGGTTATTTAAAGACCAGTCCGTTTTAAAAGTAATCAAGGAAAACATCAAACAAGATTGGAAGCTGTTAATATTGATAAAAAAAAAACAAAAGGAATCAAATGGTTTAAGGGATCCAATCACTATTGAAAACTACCTGAAGTGAAGAAATCTATCATTGATAAGTATTGTCCCCATGAATCTCGAATTTGAATCTCGAACTTCGCAAGCCACTGAACTAAATAAGAGAACAAAGATTAACAATGAGAAAGAACTAAGAGAACAATTGGAAAAGCTCCAGGTAGACTCGGGCACTAGTAAAACTTTCAAGATCTCCCTTGAGGAACAACTCCTCACTAAAGAGAAATTAAGGAAGTTTGTGGAGCAACAATTAATGGAAAAAGACAAGAAAGGACCGATATGTCTTCAAGAGTCGAAGCGGAGTTAGAAAGCCAGATCGAGCAATATGAGTAGTTATACAAGGAACATGTAATACTTGAGAGTGAGCGGGCTGAAGCAAAAGTCTAAGGAAAAGCTGTCACGAATTCCCAAACTGATAAGATCAACATGTTGAAGAGAGAGCTCGACACAGAAAAAATCAAGGTAGAACATTTGAAAGAATCAATGCTTTCATAAATTGTTAGTTTGTAATGAAATTTACATGTTTTGTAAAATTGTTATCACAAGAAATTGTGTTGATTAGGCAAGATATATAATCATGAACAACCACAACAGGCGTAGCCCGTAGAAAATTGTGACTGTGGTTTGGGCTATAGAGTTTGTTGTGTTTGACTGCTTTAAGTTTAATCCTTGTCGATGCATAAGTCTAATTGCTGCTACTTTGATTTTTAGAACTTTATGTATCTTGGGTTTGTTTCAGTAGATTTTAGAAGTTGATCTTTTGTGTCATTTATTCTACCGACTGTGAGAGCTGGGTTATGAACCTAGTGCGGTTCTAGGGTTCATTTTGTTTTATATATGTGAAATATAATGCTAGAAGTGAGTGGTGAATTTCACTACGCATAATTTAGCCTTAAACTGAAGGTTTTGTCTATAAGCTGGTAATTCTAAGGGAATTCGTTGTGATCCTTGTTATTGTTTAGCTAAGAATATTATGGAAAAAACAACTTTTTTGTCATCATGAACGAAGACTGTGAAATGTTATGAGACACATTTCTTTTATTGCATCAACTCTCTTTAGTTGTTTTTGTTTCTGAGTTTGTGCACTCTTTTTTTCTGCTTGGGTGTCTGTCATGGACATCCTGGGATCCTTGCATTAATTAAGTTAAATTTTTGCATCTTTGACTTCACTTTTTCATATGAAGTTCCTGTATTGGAAAATCTACATCTTTTTTGAGCTTCTTGTTTTGCTGCATCAGGGTGCAAGTGTTGTACATTTCCATGATTTCAATGCTGAAGTCCTTCGATGCCTCACCATTCCCAATGTAAATGCCAATCTTTCAGTAAGATCTCACCGTTCTGCAACAAAATAGGGAAGTGCTGGTACTGAAGGAGAACCACGTTTCTTTGCTGGTGACTGGAGCCAAGTCCATCTATGTCTTCCTCACGTGCATGAAAAGTAAATGTACCTAAGTTGCAGCTCAGGGCACGGATCATGCTCTCAGTAGATAGCCTTTCATTCTTAATCAGGAGCTATGACTGTAAGTTTGTTTGCTGAAGTTGCAGACGGCTCATCTAATGTTCTAGAAGAGTGGAAGCTCTCGGTTTAGCATATTAAGGTCTCCAATTAAGTTGAATCAGATCCTCTTAATCTCTAAAGCTAGATGTGGCCATAATATGCTCCTACCTGTGAGATCAAATTCATTAAGCGATGTACAATATGCTAAGAACTTCTCTCATCTCATTTGCTCTCCCCACTATAAACTTTATTTTATTTTACTTTTTTCAGAGTTGCATTAATAATCTAACACTCTTTGCTTATTTCTTAATCCCTGGCCAGGAAATTAATCAGAAGCTTTCACTTCTCTCTGTTGAGGCCATGATGAAGGTCACTCGTTCTAAAACTAGTATTCTTAAGACCAAAAGGTTGGGAGGATTTGAAGGCTTATGGAACGCATCTCATTTTTCTTGACTGCTATAGATAGCAATTTGTCAAAACTCTCTTGGTGCGTAAAAGAGAGGTTAGAAATGCCCTATTTATGAGAGTTACATTGTCAATAATATAATCTTAATATATTTTTCATGCCAAATATAGACCATCCTCACGTGCCCAATATTGTCAAAGCAATTTGTGTGATGGTTAGAGAGATTTTGTTCACATTGTACGATTCTCCTCGACTCTTTTGGATTATGGTTATACAAAATGTTTTTTTTTACCATGATTCTCCATAATATCAGGTTTAAAATTATGCGGTAGAAAGGAAATAGCTAAAAAAGTGCATATAATCTGGGAAGCAAAGAGACAACCACACATTAATTTGAATTGCCGCAAAAAACAATTCTGCTATAAATGGCAAACACTACATGCATGCTACATATTTATAAAAGCCAGACCTTTCGCATTATTGTCACCAAATCCATATTCAGAAAGGAGCAACACTTATATTAATTGTTGGTGTTTAATGGCATCGTCTAAAGCATTGCTGGTTTTGGGGGTTTTCATGCTCTTGATGACCACATTTGTAGCAGGAGATGTGGCCGATACCATTAGAGACAAACCACCATACATAAGTTATGGAGGTCTTGGATGTGACCCAAAGAAGAATCCCCGATGCCGCCTCAACCCAGACCCAGCCCCTTTAGGAAGGGGTTGCAAAGCCGAACATCGATGTAGGGAAGGCTAGCGAGGGGAGCTAGTGAATATTCTACACCTTTGGAAGTAGGCCAACATCGTTGAATAAGTTTATTCTTATGGTAGCAATACGATCATCAATGAATGATTTCTTTTGCTCAAGATGATTATTTCTTCTCCTTTCAATTTCATTTCATGAATTTTTTGACATTATATATTATGTTGTAATAAATATTACATTAACAAATAATCTAAAATACGTGGGAAAAACATTGTGCATGTCTAATGTGAAAAGACAGTTTCACCCATCTCTACACAAACCAAATAACTTGCAATTGAGTTCATACGATCCTTTTCACATGGACACATTTATCTTTTTCAAATTCATTAATTATTTTAACAGTTAAGTTATGCATTTTAAGGGAAAAACAAACTTGCATCCAAGGGCTTTATGTATATTTTTTTTAATGAACAATGATATTAATTAATTGTCCTCATAATAAAAAAAAATTAAAACTTTCTTGTAGGAGCTTTTTTGTCTTTGATTGTTGGTTTTTTTGTTATACTCAGGTGGACTAAGAGGCATTTTGGTCTTTTAGTAACACACACACACACAAACACACACACATGTATATTAAGTAATTGGTGCGAACCTTACACGCCCTAGCTAGTGGACACCTCACATGCTCTTCACTTGCGGTGGCAAAACACGCATTTTGTGACTGCTTTGGAAGCACATTGATGTCCTCTTTCTAGTGGTGCAACCTATGTGTGGGGCAGAGCAGTGGTTGGTCTCTGGTGGGTTTTCTTTTTCTATTCCTCCATCTTTTCTCTCTTCTCCTTGCCAAGGTATGGTGGTGTCCTATCATTTATTTTTTGTATCCAATTTGGTTCTCATTCTTTTAATTGCTATTTATTTTGTTTTTCAAGGTATAGTGGTGTCCTATCATTTATTTTTTGTATCCAATTTGGTTCTTATTTTTTTGATTGCTATTTGTTTTGTTTTTTTATCTTCTTTTAATTCAATTTTCTCCCTAATCATTTGGTTTAATTTGAATTTTATATCAAATTTGGTCATTCTTTTGATTTTTTCCCTTTTACTAATTGAATTTTATTTTCAATTTCATCCCTACCATTTCATTTCAATTGATTTTTATTTTGAATTTGGTCCCCATTTTTTATTGTTTTTTTATTTCCTTTTCAATTTCATGTCTCAACATTTTTTTAATCAAGTATTTTGCTTTGTTTTTCTTTTTAGTTTTTCCTTTAATAGGATTAGTCCCGACCTCATGATAAGGTCACGGTTTTCAAAGGTTGACACGAGTTGGATTTGGTTTTTTTTAGGTCCTATACAATTGATTTAATTTCAATTTTATCTTTCAATATTTGATTTTTTTAGAATTGGTCTTTATGTTTTTTATCTCTAACTTTTATTTCCTTGGAGTTATCTATGCTCATGGTAGTGGGGGTTAGCAGGTTTATCGGGTTGACTTCAATATTTTTTTTCTTTTAATTTTTTTATTATTATTTTCACCACTCTATATTTTTTATTGAGAATGTTGCTTCATTTTGTTTTTTAAAATTTGCTTTCTATGCAGTCAATCCAAGCCTTATCACCACGGTTACGGGTTTTGAAGGTGCAAACATGTTAATTTTGATCTTTTTTTAGGTCTTTTTTGCAAATTGATTTTTTTATATATTTCATCCTTCAACATTTAAATTTTTGTGAATTGATGCTTTTTTTTTCTCTTTTCTTTATATGGGGTTATTCCAATCATGTGCCAACAGTCGCGGGGTTAGCGGGTTAACCTAGGTTTACCCAAATCTTTTTTTTTTCATTTTTTTTAATCTTTTTTTAGTTTTGATATTCAACATTGAGTTGTTTAATAGTTGGACTTCATAGTTCTATTCAACTCACCTTCATTAACAACTTTTTTTTCCCTTTTATTGACAAATAATCGTTTGATTAAATAAAACATTTATTTAAGAAACAAAGTTATTAAACACAAGCGTATGACCTGTTTTGTGAGATCAAATATCTTAATATAAGTTATTTGTTGATCAAATATCAATTTATTAATTAGATGTATGTATAAGCATTTCAATTTATAACGTATAATTTTTTATATCTAAAAATGTGTTGAAGAAGCCTGTATATTCATTTATTTACTAAAAAGAAAATATATTCAACTCACGATGAAGTGAGAGTCACATAGCTAATATGGTCTAGATTATGTTCCATGTATCGAAATAATTTTTCTAATGACAAATCTAGAAATTTTGGTGGTAAAGAGGAGGTCACCACCGAGGTGGAAGGACAAGCCTTTGGGTGAAGGCTTTATTGTTTGAAACTGAACAAAAAGATTAAGAGAAGAGATCCTCTTTCTAAAGAATATAAAGAACTAGATTATTGACCCATGCTAAGCGGATCATATCACTTTTTAAGGTAAAAAAAAATATTTGGTGTTGCTAACGTGTTTTCTAGTAAAAAATAATAATTATAAATTTAAAATCCGATGCATATTAGATAATATATGTAACAACCTGAAATTTCATATTAATTTAAATACTTCAAACCATCATATTTATGTAAATCAGACCATTTTGTTTTACTGTAATCTTCCCTTACCTTAGCTCATACATTATGGTATAACATGTTACATTTGGAGAAAAAGTGTAAACAAAAATGCATTAAATGAAAGTGGCCAATGACTAAATGACCAAAAGTCTCCAATGGTTAACTTAGACAATCCATTTTGGAGAAACGATCTAACTATATCTAAGAACATGTCTGACCGTTTTAACAAACGGTTAGTCCATTTTCTAGAAATTCCAGAAAATTTCCAGCAAAGTCAAACATTAACATACCAATAAAAACACTACTATTATTGCCAACAGACAAAATATACATTATACATGCACATTAACAATGCAAGTGGTCTTCCATTTAAAATAAAGGATTTATCCAAGTTAACAATACATGATGCATGCACATTAACAATCCAAGGGGTTTTTCATGTAAAATAAGGGATTTAACAAAATTTCCAGCAAAGTCAAAACATTAACATATCACTAAAAACACTACTATCATTGCCAACACACAAAATATACATTATGCATGCACATTAACAATGCAAGGGGTTTTCCAATAAAAATATGAGATTTATCCAATTTAACAAAATTTCAACAAAGTCTTCCCTTCACAGGAGCCCTAACAGAAATTTTATTCATATAAGTACATGTAGAACACAACAACAACAACATAAATCACATTCGACTCACATTATCAATAGTCAGGTAGCCTTAGGCATACCACCCAATCAATTTCATCAATTATAATCGTCCATGACATTTATACACATGTAGAGTTTATAATATTTATGTCTCACACACACACACGCACCACTCTTTTAATTTCTAACAACTTCATAATATCAAAACGTAACATAAACATTAAGCTAATTACATGCCATAAAACGGTATTATATACATTAGACTATCATTGTCATGAATACTTCAAGATATCATCATCTATATGTTCCTTACTCCATTTTAATTAGTCAAAGTTCATACTTTAACTAGACTGTTTTCGTCAAATTGCATCCATAACCCTAACTCATGGTTTACATCAATTATGCCTTTATTTATTTATTCTGGTAATTATAGCTCATGTTTTACATCAACAACATTTGTTGAATCATTTCATTACCTTCAATATATGTTTTATATTAACCCTATAAAATACTTATAGTTCATGCTTTGACTCGATTATGGATTTATTAATCTTATTCAATACATTTAACTCTTAAGTTTTGTTAAGGGTTCGTTAACCCTTTTCAATACACGTAACTTATATTTAACTTTGGTTATCAATTTATCAACCTTGTTCACCACACTTGAATCATATTTAACTTAAGTTGTGGGTTTATTATTCTCATTTAATACATTTAACTCGTATCTTATTTTGATTATGGTTTCATTACATCTTTTAATTTTCATGGCTTATATTTAAGGGTGACTTTATTCATTTAATCAATTTAATAATCTTAATTTTGGCCTTAATTTAATTATGAAGTTAATTGACCCATCTCTTAATCATGACCCATGCTTTAAGAATTTCTGAATTCATGACAACAATCATTGGGGCCCATGTTTCCTCTTAATCATATTTATTGTTGCTTTTCGGTACTCGTAATCGTACTTTATGTCAACTATGTATTTTTGTGTGCTGGTATTTTTTTTTTTATCTCTGTACTTTCTAGCTTTAAAGAATAAGACAAAGAAAGATGGAATGATGGTCATATACCTGACATCAGAACAACGTCGCTTGACACTGTTGAATTTCAAAATGGTCCATAAAAA
>Ga0307507_10005780_pt1 | contig 19873 bp, 19 predicted proteins | sample 7_EM_MG_FD_207223 | JGI IMG/M metagenome (GOLD analysis project Ga0307507, IMG submission 207223) | Populus trichocarpa ectomycorrhiza microbial communities from riparian zone in the Pacific Northwest, United States - 7_EM | ecosystem: Host-associated > Plants > Roots > Unclassified | place...
TGAGAATCAAACTCAATCATAAAACATACTGAGTATCAAACGATACTCGAAACCAAACATAAAACATCATGAGAATCAAACTCAATCATAAAACATACTGAGTATCAAACGATACTCGAAACCAAACCATAACCTGTACTGGTTACCAGTACTAGCTTGGATTATGAGTTCTATTTTACTTCACAATTTTTTATGTCATTTGAAAAATGATGAGGACTGGGTAGTGGATAATGAAAGAAGGGATGAGATTGCTGATATTGAAGAGAATGAAGTTATTGGTATTCAAGCTGAGCACAGAGCTGGGGCAGAATGGAGAGATCAAATGTGTCAATTTCTTTCTAATTTATGAGTAAATTCCATTTTCATATAACCTAAATGCAAAAGAATTTCCCAAAAATAAAGCAAAAAAGCAAAGGAAAAGAAAGTTAAGCAAAGGAAAAAAAAAAGCTGAGTGGTTTTTGGCTGCCTCCAAATAGTTGCTTTGGGTTGACTTTGTTCCATCCAAAGAGTACTTTCATTACTCCCTTGTGCCCTTCCATAGTAGCAATACAGAGTAGCGTTAGACCGTTATTGCGTTTGTTGGAGTTGACATCGTTCAGTCTGAGTAGCATCTTCACCACCCACTGATCCCTCTCCGAAGCAGCCCAATTGAGCACTGGATATAGGTGGTTATGGTCGACGCTATCCCGCCTGAGGAATAGGGTCACAGCTCCCTCATGCCCAGTGAGAGCAACCCTATAGAGTGCTGTTCGGGTAGGCCTATCTTGTCTGTTGGAGTTGTTGCCATTCCGTCCAAGTCGTATTTTTACGACTTCTGCATACCCATTCGAAGTAGTCCACATGAGAGGTGTACCACCTATACAGGAACAAGAAAGGAAGAAAAACTAACCAAAAAAAATAACCAAAAACTAAACCAAAAGAGAACGGAGGCATGCACAACAAGAGACAAGATAATCAAATTTGAAGTAAATAGAAGTAAAGTAAATTGTGCAAAGTAATAAGAAGATAATCAAGAAGAAATAAAATAATGTAAAACTAAGTAAAAGAAAGTCAAGTAAAGGAAAAGAAATTAAAGGAAAGAGTGATAAGAATAAGACAAATGTAAAAGAAAGTAAAATAGAGTAAAAGAAAGTAGAGCAAAAGGAAAGCCAACAAGGTTAAGAATGGAAAGGAAAGCAAAATAAAATAAAACAAAAAGAAGTCAGGTAACAAGTATTTAAAATACATTTCAAAGATCCTTTATATTAAAAAGATCATTATTGACTTCTTTCTCATTATCAATAATTATGGCTTGTCTCTTTGACTCTGAGTCTGACACTCAGCTCACTTTCATCCAATTTGTAGCGATGCTTCCAACTGCTTCATCATTAACTGCGTTTTCCTTTGCTCCATTTCATTTTTCTCTCTTGCAATATTCAATCTTTCTCGTTCAAGATCCAATTCCCTCTGTCGCAATTCGCCTTGTTGTTGTAAATGCTTGCTCAGAAGCTCAAACTTTCACTCCTTTCCCCCTGATCTGGCAGAAGCTAAAATACTGACCGCATCGATAAGAGTCGTAGAACCACTTTTTTTATTTTGTGCTTGTCCACTAATACTCCATATCACACTAGAATCACCCTCATCATCATCTCCTTCTATCATTTCTGGCAAGCGGCGTTTCCTTGCTGAACGTATTGCTGAGGTTGGACATATTGCTCGATTTCTTGACCGAAAATATATATTAGATTTTACTTGTATCATACCAACTAATTAGATATTGTTTATATACTAACGCATCTTCTTCCTTCTTCCATATGGTCTTCCTCTTGGCTTTCTCTTCTTTCTCTTCTTTCAACCCCGAGTCCTTCTCGCATACTACTTCCCTCTTCTTGGTGCCAGTGCTCTCTCATCCCAAAGTCCTCCCTCTCTCTTCTCTCCTCCCTCCACTCCTCAATATCTATTCCCCCCTCTGGACTCCAATTAATTTCTTCTTCCTCTCTATACTCTTCCCTTTCACACTCTTCATTTTCTTCTTCCTCACCCTCTTAGATGCTCCCCTCATCGTCTTCATTCTCTTCCACCTCTATCATTCTCCCACCACCTCCTACCGGCAGTATCATTGCACTCCGTAGGCTTTCAACTGCAGTAGCAGTTTCTTGGCGATCAGCACCAGAATCATAGAGAGCTGGTGGGCGTACATTCGGGTGATCCCCAAGAATCCGCTCTAAATGAAAGAAATACAGATATTGTGACAGCAGTTTATCTATATTCTATTAGTTTATATTTTTATTAAATTTTTTCTTTGATTATTTCCTTTTATATATATCTATTTTCTCTTTGTTTATCTTTTTTCTTTACTTTTGCTTTATTTTTAATTTTTAATTTTTAATTTAATGTACATACCTCTTAGATATCTTCTCCCAATATTCAAATCTTCTTTGCTTAGCCCCCACCCCAATTGATTGTTGAGCTTTACTCCCTCTCTGTATGATTTCATCTGATTATCATACTTGTAGCCAACCTTAACTGCAGGTTTCGTAGGAATCAGGACCGCAATCTCGGCGATAATTGTTTTTTTTGAAATCCCAGATTCTTTCTTCGTTTTGCGTAGGTTTTCTGGCTCTTCCAGCCATTGAATAAGCTGTTCTTGCTCCGATTGAGTCCATATTGAATGTGTAGTGTGGATTCTCACTCTTCTGCTCTCGTTTTGCGCACTCATGATCGTGATAGAGGAGTTCGTTGTTTTGGTCATGATCTAGTTTGAAGAATGACACAAGATTTTCTCTGATATCACACCTGACGTTTTCTCACTTTGCCCATCCGCATTTCCTGTAGCCTCAAATTTGTCACACTACACACTTGAATACAATTGGCTACCCACAATATGTACACTAATGCATGGCTCCATGCCGATCATTTTACCTCAATCCCGCATTTTAACTTTGAAAACCCCTACTGGTTTATCTCAATACAATAGAATAGAAGTAAGTTATGGTAGCCACTCCAAACTCTGCTCGCGTGCTCGAGTATGAGTAGATTTCGAACCAGAGCTAGCGAAGCCCGACTTGACTCCCGGGGGAAAATTGGATAGACGCTTAGTCCATGAGGAGAGGTAAGATAGCACTTACGTACCGTACTACGAGGCAATGTTTTAAGCCGCGGAAGAGGGTTCGGCGGCAGCGACAAACACATTTGCGGGTTATTGCGGTTATAGCGGAAACGGCACATACCGGTAAGTTATCAGTTGTTAGGTACCGGTATTAGGACAGCAGCAGCAGGTACGGATGGCTATCCTCATGCGCGTTGGGGTTGTGTAGTAAGTTGGGTGATCCAGTATTTCTCTCTAATAATATCATCCTGGTCGTAGCCAGGAAATACATCATTCTTCCACCACAACTGGTACCAACATCAGTAAAGCATTTGGAGGCGGCGAGGAGTAGGATGCATCCCCGGTCTTAAGCTGTGCTGTGGATAGCAAATGTTGGGACTGTCATGGAGTTACCGCTCCCGCATAGCCATTTTTAGCAGCCCGTTAGAGTGGTGTTCGGCCATCGTCATCTGGTGTGTCTGGTTGATGGCCTGTTGTTCGAGTAGTAATTTCATCCCTGAGTCCCCCTCGTGCCCATTCCAAGAAGTCCACTGCACTACCTGCGAAGCCCTTTTCCTTGCTATCACCTTTGGGAAAAACCAGCTATAATCTCATCAATTACAGAGGTGGATGTGCAGTGTAGGTCATTGAATAGGGAAACCTTATAGAAATTTATACGGTGAAGGCGCAATTTCCGTGCTGTACAAGGAATTTTGGTAAATGTGCGGTTCTTGAAGTCTCCAAATAACTTAAGCGCAAGCAATTTAGGCAATCCTAACACTCCATTTAGTGTGCATTCCCAATACGGAGAAGGATATTCGAGAAACCTTACGTACCGGAAATCAAAGGAGAGAGCTGGTCAAGACTGCCTTGACCTGCTGCGAATTCAGATACCTTACTTAGGTTTCTGCTATTATCTAGGGAGCTACACCAAGCTGCTCGGCATAAATCCGGAGGTGGGTAAAATGAATTAGCCGGATAGTGGAAGCCACCTTGTCGCCCAAATAAGTCTTTGGCAACAGACCAGAAACATCGCTATTCAAGGGACATTATTAGTATTGAAGTTTGGCGACCCCTCCTTGACTACTAGGTCATGGCACACGTGATCAGGCTTTCAGACCCACCCCAAGCATGAGATCCATATCAAAGTGGCCATGCCGAGCCTCGACTCCCTCTCACCTTATCCATATCCAGCCAAGCGTTGCTTTGTTAGCATCCTTCAACCTGATCCATGGTCATTGCATGGAGCCTTCATCACCTGTGAGCGATTTTAGTTTCATGCAGGATCGCATAGATATTGAGCGAGACTAGTAGTATTCTGGATAGGTATCTGTTAGCTGTAACTTGAGTCATCCTCTGGGGTGCTATTGCTTCCACGCACATTCCAGAAATATCATGGGGAATATTCTTCTTGATGTCTTCGTCCAGACTACTACCTATCTCATCTATGGTAGTGTCCTCATCCAACCTAGCACCAAGATATTTGATAATATCACTTCTCCTGGGAGTCATGTCTATAGTTGCTACTCTTCCAGAGAAACGCTTCTCGATTTCATCCTGAATGTGCGGTCTTCCGGTCACGAACATTCGAGTGCCGGGTGACTTTTCCGGGATTTTCTTTTGCGAATTGAGAAGCATAACTCGATATCCTACTCTATATTCATCTAGGGCTTCAATGCATAAGAATGCACGGATTATTGGAAGAGGTACTCTCCAAAATTTTAACAATATCAGAAAGTCGCGGCCCCCATCGACAAATTACATTTCCCCGGTCCTCATGGGTGGTCACTATTTCCCCCAGCACCTTCCCCAGCCTGCCCACAACCTGTTTGAGTAGGATGCCCAACATACTCGTCGACTGCTGCTCCCTTTGGGCGGAGAAGGCCACCTTTTCTCCTCTCGCCTGACCACGCAAGCTATAAACCGCCAATGACAATGAGCCACATCATGGCTTATCAGCGCTTGCCCTCTTCCTTCCATTCCCTGAGGTTCGTCCCTATTACTAAATATAAGTCTTGCCCACTCCCGGATCTTTACAGCTAAATAAAATTGAGTCTCGTACTCACCTCCGTTACACGTGTACAATCTTGTAAACTCCTCTGTTTTTAAGTGAAATTCCCGTACATTTTCAACTCAACTATCTTAGACGGCCTGGTGCCATAGCCTGGGTTCTAGCGGTTATAACTGTGTCAAGATTTGAGACCGGCAATAAGCGGTGGTACAGTTGTTCAGCACTTTAATGGCAGTGTTCAAAGAGTTGGCATTACTACTGAAAAGTAGACATTTTCGGCATTTTCCTTGCTTAGGATGTCATAGACGGAGGGTGATAAATTCAGTTCACTGCTAGAAGTTTTGGGGAGCTCAGAAAGGTGAAGTGTTTTATGGGACCTTGTGGGGCATTAGTGCCGCCCAATCAATTTCCCCTAAATTTGGACTTACAACGCCCTCTTTGCGGCTGTATCGGTAATAGATGCCACCCTTCTTAAGTTCTATCCTATGGCATAGCACAAATATTGCACCTCGCTGGCCGAACACCCTAGAGCCCTGCGATCGAATTAGCTAGCTTGGTATATATATAAGCACATCAAGCCTTATGAGTAGATCCACTGAAAAGCCAACATACCCCCTAACTTAAAGGAGCCCAGGATAGCTGTTTGTGATGTCTATACATCCTGAAAACCCTTCAAGTTCTTACAACCTCCTACCCGGTTCTGTGGAAATATAAGATCCTGCTTTTGCTATCTGCCAAGGGGGCCAAGTACTAGTACTGTAGTCGCACAGCGCAACGCAGTGCGGTACTATAGCCTGTTCCTGCTTTTACCGTAAATTACCCTATCCCCAATAATGGAGAAGTCCGCTAGAACCCACTACGGTTGGTCGGCGGACCTCAGGCGTAGTTCAAAGAGTCATTGAATATACTACTGAGCAGTCTCCAATATGAATCTAATTCAGGATCCGAGATCTACCAGTCGACTAACGGGGGCCATAGAATAAATCTCCATCAACACTCTTAGCGTTTTGTGCCCCAAAAAATAGGCACAATTACTACTCCAATTATTATAGTAGATGCAAATAAAAATAATAAAAAAACCCTCAAGTTTGCTCTAGTGTATTCACAAAAACTGCGACAATTGGCCGCTATTATCTCCAGACAGGTAGCTCAGTTAACTCCACCATTTCTTTGTTTTGCAATGCCGTCACAGATCGTCACTCGCCTAAGTTTAGCTTTCGAATAGTAGTCTTATCCACGAGTGTGATAATGATGCGACCGTAGGCCCGGTAGCCGGCGTTGCAACACAAATACCTCCACTCAACGGGGGAAAACTAATTCCTGCAATCGCAACATATCACTCCTTAACAATGGTTTACAAAATAGCACACCCGAAGCCAAGTAGCCTTTCTTTGTTGGAGCAAGGCCATCTGGCTGGCATTCACGATGCTGGAATGTCAGTTTACAAAATTCATAATGAGATTGGTGCTTCTAAGGCTTCAGTCTTGAAATATACTAGTGCAGAGTGTCCGCTGCAAGCTCAACCCTCTCACGCCAGACTCAAGCGCAAGACTACACAAGAAGAGAATGATGCTGTGAGTACTTTAAATTAATAAATAATGTGTAACCAGCCAAAGTCAGATCCATGATGCTGCAAGAAAAAACCCCCGCATTTCACTCGCCGAGATCAATGAAAATATCAAGAGAAAGGAGCATCATCCCTTAAGTATCTCAGACTACTTAAGAAATGGTTGCCTGATATGATTAGGCAGTTTCCTTATGGCTCTACTATTTATTTTGTTCAGGATGGTGCAGGAATTCATCGTGATTCTGTGGTTAAAAATTGGTGTATCCAGGTGGAGGATTGTGGGAGGAGAGTCAAGTTGGTTCAAGTTAAATGGCAACCTTATTCTCCTAACCTGAATCCAATAGAATGTGCTTGGGCCAGGGTGAAATCTCTTTTTAAAAAACAGTATCCTGATATCCTAGATTCTAAGTATCGGGGCTGGGCATTAAGGAAGCAGATATCAGATGCGGTCGAGCATTCAAGTTGTTGGGAGCTATTAGACTCTGATTTTTTTGATAGTTTGGCTAGGAGTATATATGCCTGAGAGGATAAATGCTGTGATTGAAGTTGATAGGCGGTATACGAAGTATTGACTTCTCTTAATTGTATAATATCTATTTATTACTATCCCCGATTATGAACACCCAGAATTACTTCTACAGTTTGGTGGTTGAAATACTTGTGTTGCAAAGCTGGCTACCGGGCCTAGGGTCGGATAATTATGACACCCGTGGATACATAAAGTACGGGTGCAAAAATACTCGTCTGATGCCTTTTTTACACTAAAAATGGACATATTTAAACAAACTATTCTCAACACTGCTTATATGAAAACACTTGAAATCTTTTCATCAGCTAGAGAATCACTATCTATTCAGGCCTCTACAGGTAGAAGTATAAGAAATCCAAGCTCTCTTTAGTGTTCATGATTGTGTCAACTAGTGTAAAAGTGACTTAAGTTTTTGTATGGGGCTCGATACAAAAAAGTACATGGCTACTGCTACCAGATACTTAAATGACCTTTTCTCCATCACTTGGTAATATTTAAGGATTCTGTAACTTTCTTCATGTTATCTATGGGTTTGCTAATGCAAGGATACATTTTCGCTGATTCTCATAGACATTGCGCAATGAGAGAGGGTGGTGAAGATGGGCACTTTTGGTGGAAAAAGCGCATCGGACGAATCTTTTTGCACCCGTACTTTACTTTTTTCCGGTAGTGTATCTTAGGGCTCCGGCACTGTATTAGCTAATTGTAATACCTGAACCTATGGTATTATTCGGACACTACTGTCCCGGGACACAGGGAGGATTCTTGCTTGTCTCGGGATATAATGTCGGTTTGTGAGGACTAACCTGAACATAAACAGAATGCCATAAGAAAAGGAACTTGTAGCAGGCAAAAGGATACTCGGGGAGGATGGAATATCCGTACTCGCTCGTAAGTCTGTCGATATTGCTCAGTGCCGTGGTCCTTTGGATCACTCTTATTAAATTAAGGCAGAATACAGGATATGCTCGAAGAAGAACTCGTTATTTATTGGAAATTACTTAAAACTGCCCGGCATGGTCTGGTTAGACTTTCGTTGTTTCGTCAGGTTTAGAGTTTCGGGAATGTATCCATTGATGAATCGGTCGAAGGCAGTAAGCTACAGCCCTGAATGCGGGAGTCAAATGGACTGCATCAGGAGCCGGGGTCTTTACTTTAGAGTTATTTTGTGAGGGGATCATTGGCGAGAATGGTTTTCTTTTTTTTTTTGCCATCACGGAAGTAAGCAAGGGAATGGGGACAGGCTGTAAAGCCGCGTAATAGCTAGTTGTTAACTAGGTGAGGTATGGTGGTGACTGGTTTCCACTACGGCCATTGTTTAATGAAGATCCTGCTTATCAGGTATATTCCCCAGGCCTGGGCCTTAAGTGGGGTTGGAGGGCTATTCTCACTTTTTAGTCTCTGCCGTCAAGCGCAATTGCCATATAAATTCCAAAAACTCGCTGTGCAGCGAAACCCTTTATCCTCTTAGATGTCCATCACCTACATGGCGTGGGATTCCGGAGAACAGTACCTGGCCTATTCCGGCATACTTTCTCCAATCCAGAAACTCAACCTAGTCTCCGGAATATATTACGAAGGTTGCTTTTGTGAACAGGGCTCAACAACTATTGTCGTGATCTCTGCTTCTTTTAGTCCCAAATGCGTAGCTCAAACATTCCATGTCTCTACTTGCGTGTAGTAATTAGGTGAGTAATGTTGCACATAATCAAATACGATGCCGGGTGGTAATGCGTGTGGATAGTTCGCGACTTAGTTCTCTAATGTCCATCAATCTCTGGACTAGCGGTATAGAAAGGAGTATATATATGAAACATAGTGAAATCATCATTGCCCTTCTAGGAACCACCACACATATCCATTTTCCTCCATGAAGGTTTTTTCTTTCTTTTTTTCCCTAAATCTAAACATCCATTGCATCTGCACTTCAGAGAGAAGGGAAGAGGAAACGATAAATTGCAAAAATTAAATAAACAACCAAAAAAGATCAAGTAAATATGATAGAATCCCAAGCTATCCTGGCTTATTCCGGCGCAGTGAGATACCGGTACCTCTCTACTCACGCTAATTCTAGACTTGAAACAGAAGCTGACGAATGCCGGCTTGACTTAGTAAGAAAAATCCGAATATAGGATTGGACGGGTATGTGCATTTTCATTGGGTATGATTTCCTTCCATAGGAGAAAGAAATTTTAAGCAGTGTTTCTGTAGCAGGCTGGCTTGGAGAGGAAATGTAAGACAGCAATTACAACAGGGCAGTATTTTAAACTGTAGGAGAAGGTTAGGCGGAGGTGAGAGAATGGAGGCGGTGGCGGCGACAAACACGTTTGTAGCTAGTGCAGCCCTTGCGAAAATGGCAGACAGATTATTAGAACGGTGTTCGAAGGCTGTAAGGAGGACAATGTCTGCTCAGGCCTAGGCCGGGCCGTGGGTACCAGATGCTGGAGGCTGTAGTAGAGCTATCACTCCCGCGTGTCCCCCCCTAGTAGCCGACCATAGGGGTGTTCGGCCCAGGATATCTGGTTTGTCAGGGTTGACTTCGTCCCGTCCGAGTAGCATTTTTACAATTCCCTCGTGCCCATTGCGGGCAGCCTGGAAGAGTGGCGTGTGGCCGCCCCTATCTGGTTTGTCGGGGTTGACCTCGTCCTGTCCGAGTAGCATTTTCACAATTCCCTCGTGCCCACGGTAGGCAGCCCACCAGAGTGGTGTTCGGCCGCGTTCGTCTGGCTCGTCGGGGCTGACGTCGTCTCGTTGGAGTAGCATTTTCACAATTCCTTCGTACCCATAGCAGGCAGCCCGGGAGAGTGGCGTTTGGCCGTCCCTATCTGGTTTGTCGGGGTTGACCTCGTCCCGTTCGAGTAGTAATTTCAAAATTCCCTCGTTCCATCTCCAAATAGCCCACAGAAGAGGTGTTTGGCCATCCCCACTCGGCTTTTCAGGGTCAACATCGTCTCGTCCAAGGAGTATTTTTACCACTCCCTCATGCCCGTTACAAGCAGCCAGAGATAGTGGCGTCCAGCCGTCCTCCCCTGGCTTGTCGGGGTCGATATCGTCCCGCCCGAGTAGCTCTCTCACCACTCCCTCGTGCCCACTCCCGGCAGCCCATGCGAGAGGGGTCTTACCCATGCTGTCTTTTCGCTCGATACCACGACCTTCCACCGCTGCCGAACCCGCTACAATCTTATCGCGGGGATGGACGCGCGGTGTAGGTCATTGAGCGGGGAAAGTTTATCGAAATGTATACTCGGTTTCTGTGCTTTCGAGAAGATTTTTGTTGATACGCGGCTATTGCAGTCGCCAAACAACCTCAGCGCGTAATCTGGATCCCTTTTTGCGTGGATTCCCCAATATAGAGCGGAATATTGGAGAAACTGTGCGTCTTGGAGGTCGAGAGGGGGAGCGCCTTGGAGATTGAGAAAGGGTCAGCGTTAGGGGAGCGGGGGCTGGAAGAACTTTGATCTGCTGCGAATTCAGACAACTTAAGCTGGTTTCTGGAATTGTTGGATGGTTGTTCTAAAGAGCTCTGGCTGAGGCGGAGGTGCTCGCGAATGGTAAAGTGGGGTTAGCTTAACCGAACGGCGGGAGCCTCATTGCCTTTGACAAGTCCTTGGCAAGAGGACAGCAAGGTCCCTGCTCAAGGGATACTAGTACCGGTTGTGTGGCTATTGAACCCGGTGATCGGAGTTCAAGCACCTCTCCACAAAGAAGCCATGCCAAGCTTCGCTTCTCGCATCCCTTCGTTTGATTCCGAATTTCAGCGCTTTTTAGCGTTGCAGTAGTGTTGCGATCAACAACAGCTAGTAGATAATAAGTCAATTGAAGTGAAGCTAGAAAGGAAACAGGATAGTGTAGGTTCCAGTCAGTTGGGAAAAGTTCTCATCGCACACGAAGGGATACTTGTAAACAAAACTCCAACTAGTGCACTAAGTGCAAAGAAAAAACAAAGAAAAAACCTCAACTCTGCTCCAGTTTGTTCATAGAAACTGCAACAATTTGCGTCTATTCTCTCCAAGCTGGTGGCTTAGTTATCACCACCATTTGCTTGTTTTGTGATGTAGCCACAGATCGTCACTCGTATAAGCTTTGCCTTCCAATAGTAATTTCACATAGCATACCGTACCATTGGATGCTATAAGAAAGCTTAATTTACGAGCTCCTGTAGTAAAAGACACTATCTCCCGATATCACATCCTATAGTTCGAGATACCCTTTCCAGTCTCGTACCTTGCAGCTGTAAGTTGCAGCATGTATCAGTTGCAATAAGGAAGCGTAGGTATTATTCGAGCGCTGCTGGCTCGTAAGTTAATATTACGTAGCACTATGGTCCTTTGGATCACTCTTATCAAATTAAGGTGGTGTGTAGGGTATACTCGGTGAAGAGCTCGTTATTTGTTTGAGACGACTTGGTACTACCCGGCATGGTCCAATTAGACTTTCGATATTTTCTTAAAGTCTAGAGTTTCGGCAATACCTCCATTGTTGAATCCGTCGGATGCGGTAACCGGCAGCCCTGAATTCGGGAGAGTCAGATGAACTGCATCAAGGCAGAGAGTCTTTACTGCAGAGTTCTTTTGTACAGGGATCATCACGGGGGGTGCTCCCCCCCCCCTCCCCACTATCACGGAAGTAAGTGAGTGAATTGGGACATGCGGGGAGGAAAATAGATGTGTGTGGTGGTCTATGGAAGGGCTAGTATGATTTCATTATGTTCCATATACACCCCTGCCCTGCCTTTACCATTAGTTTAGAGAGTGATGGACATCAGAGAACCAATCTACAAGGCATCCATACACTTTACAATTCGGTACCGTATCGATCATGTGCAATATTATTCACCTAGTTACTACATATAGTAGGGATATAAAGCATTTGATCTACGTACTTATGACCCAAACAAGCAGAGATTTCGACAACAGTTGTTGAGCCCTGTTCATAAAAACGACCTCCGTGATGCATTCGCGTATACAAGCATAGTCCGGGTACTACTCTCCGGAATCGCACGCCATGTTGGCATCTAAGACGATGCAGAAGGGTTTGGCAATACTGTGGATTTTTGGAGTTTATATGGTATTCGTCCTTAACGGGCGGAACTAAAAAAAAGTGTGGATAGCCCCGCAACCTCTTAGCTAACTATCTGTTACGCCACTTCGGAAGGGTGTCAGAAATACTTGCACTGTATGTGTTTTCCTTATTCTGCACCTTAACACCCTTCGCGTCTACACTTCAGAAAGGAGGAAAGGGGAAACAAGAAATTGTACAAAAAAGATATGAAGAGCAACCAACCCGCACTAGCTTATTTCAAATACAGTAGAGATACCCTCCATTCACGCTAAATTCCAGATTTGAGACAGGAGCTCACAAATCCTGACTGGCTCGATAAAAAAAAGTCTGGATAGGGGTTGGACGGGTATGAGATAGATGTGCATTCTATTGCGTATGATTTCGTTCCAGAGAAAAAAGAAAATTCGAGCAGCACTTCCGTAGCAGGCTCAGCGAGGAAAGTTAAGAGGGCAATCAGCCCGGGGTAGCATTTTAAGCTGTAGGAGAAGACTAAGCGGGGGTAAGAGAAGGGAGACAGTGGCAGCAGCAAGCTGTTGTGATCCTTGCGAAAGTGATACACAAGTTATCAGTACGGTATTCGAAGAAGGTAAGGAGGGCAATGCCTCCTCGGGCTTAGGCCATGTGGTGGGTGGCAGATGTTGGACGCTGTAGTAGAGCAATCACTCCCGCGTGGCCACTTTTGGCAGCACACCACAGGGGCACTCGACCTTGGCTATCTGGTTTGTCGGGGCTGACGTCGTCTCGTTCGAGTAGCATTTTCACAATTCCCTCATGCCCATGGTAAGCAGCCCACCAGAGTGGTGTTTGACCGTACTTATCTGGCCCGTCAGGGCTGACGTCGTCTCGTTGGAGTAGTATTTTCACAATTCCCTCGTGCCCATGGTAAGCAGCCCACCAGAGTGGCGTTTGGCCATCCCTATCTGGTTTGTCGGGGTCGACCTCGTCCCGTTCGAGTAGTATTTTCACAATTCCCTCGTGCGCATAGCAAGCAGCGTAACAGAGAGGTGTTCGACCGCACTCTTCTGGCTTGTCGGGGCTGACGTCGTCTCGTTGGAGTAGCATTTTCACAATTCCCTCGCGCCCATCGTAGACAGCCCGGAAGAGTGGCGTTTGGCCGTCTCCATCTGGCTTGTTGGGGTTGACGTCGTCCCGCGCGAGTAGTAATTTCACCACTCCCTCGTGCCCATTGCAAACCGCTTGCAACAGTGGTGTTCCGCCGTCCTCACCCGGCTTGTCGGGATCAACGTCGTCCCGTACGAGCAGTATTTTTACCACTCCTTCGTTCCCGTTGCAAGCCGCCAGACATAGTGGCGTTTGGTCGTCCTCCCCTGGCTTGTCGGGGTCGATGTCGTCCCGCCCGAGTAGTTCCCTCACCACTTCCTCGTGCCCACTCTCAGCAGCCCATGCGAGAGGCGTATTACCCATGCTACCCTTTCGCTCGATACCACAACCTTCCACCTGTGCCAAACCCGCTACAATCTCATCAATCGCAAAGATGGGTGCGCGGTGTAGACCATTGAACAGGGGAAGTCTATCGAAATAGAAACCCGGTTTCTATGCTTTCGAGAAGATTTTTGTTGATACGCGGCTATTGCAGCCGTCGGAAAACTTCAGCGCGCAATCTGAAAGGTCACTATTTGCGTGGATTCCCCAATACAGAGCAGAATATTGGAGAAACTGCGTGTCTTGGAGGTTGAGAGGGGGAGCGTCTTGGAGATTGAGAAAGGGTCAGCGTTGGGGACTGGGAGCGGAAGTGGTCGGAAGACCTTTGACCTACTGCGAGTTCAGGCAACTTAAGCTGGTTGCTGGAATTGTCGTGGGTTGTTCTCAAGAGGTCCGGATGAGAGCGGAGGTGCTCCCCAATGGCAAAGTGGGGTTAACTTAACCGCACGGTGGGAGCCCCATTGTCTAAGGCAACAAGTCCTTGGCAAGAGGACAGCAAGGTCCCTGCTCAAGGGATAGTGTGGCTGTTGAATTTGGTGACAATACCCCGAGTGCTTGGATGTGGCGCAGCCTATCGGAGTTCAAGCGCCGCTCCCCCTCCTTGTCACTTCACACATCTACACTTCAGAGGGGATGAAGGGGAAACAATATCGCCGCCTGTTCCTGCTTTTACCGTAAACTGCCCCATCCGCCCAAAAATGGAGAAAGTTCGTCAGAACTAAATACTGTTAATCGGCGGACCTCAGGTCCAGTTCAAAGAGTCATTGAATAATATTACGCTACTAAGCAGTCTCTAATCAGAACCTTGGGTAATTCAGGATCCAAGATTTACCAATCGACTCACCGGGACTACGGAGTAAATCCCAGTAATAGTCTTAGTACTCCATATCTCAAAACATAAACAAAATTACTATGGTCAATACACTCGGTGCAAAGAAAAAGAAAAACTGAAAAAAAACCCCCATTCTTCTCCAGCTCGCGCATAGAGACTGGCATAATCGGCCGCTATCTCTGAGCAGGTAGTTTAATTATCGCCGCCATTTGCTTGTTTCATACTACCGTCACAGGTCGTCACTCGTATAGGTTTAGTGTTCGAATGGTAATTTCACAGGGCATACAGTGCGATTAAATATGATACAGTATGGTAACTTTCTGTGAAATTACTAGGAGACGTTAGCCTGGTCAATAAAAAATAAAAAACCCATTTTATCTCAATGAATATGTAAGGAGGGGGGTTACACATGGCACACAGAAGTCGAAAGAAAACCTGGTTTAAGTTTTCAAATATACGATTAACCCCCGGGATTGCTGATAGAGGCTCCAAGGAACTAATTTAGCTCCTTAGTAGCACCCCCTGCCCACCATCCTCCTAATATGCTACCAAAGCCTCATGCTTTAAGCCATTTGTCGAACCATCTTCCACCTGCGCGTCGGCGTCTAAAATCCTCATATTGTAAAACATAATCTACCACCTGCGATATGAACTCTTGTAGTAAAAGACACTATCCTGACACTACACCTTATAGTGTCTTGGCGGCAGGATTAGTCTGAGATGCCCATTCCGGTATCGCACCTTGCAATAAGGTAACCTACGGTATTATTCGAGCAGTGCTGGCTCGCAAGTTGATATTGCGCAGCACCGTGACCCTTTAGATTACTCTTATTAAATTAAGGTGGTGTACAGGATATACTCGGTGAAGAACTCGTTATTTTTTGGAAATGACTTGATGCTGCTAGGCATGGTCTGGTTAGACTTTCGTTGGTTTCTTAAAGTCTAGAGTCTCGACAATTCTTGCATTGATGAATCCGTCGGATGCAGTAATCGGCAGCATTGGATGCAGGAGAGTCAAATGGACTTCATCAAGAACAAGAGTCTTTACTCTGAAGTCCTTTTGTGAGAGTATCGTTGTGCGGAAGGTGTTTTTCTTTTGTCATTATATCACGGAAGTAAGCCAGGGAATGAGGACATGCATGGAGGAAGGTAGATATGTGCGGTGATCCATAGAGGGTTAAGGATGATTTCATTATGCTCCATAATATATACTCCTGCCTTAACCATTAATTTAGAAAGTGATGGACATCAGAGAACCAAGCTGCGAGCTATCCATACACTTTACAGTTTGGTACCGTATTGATCGTGTGCAACATTATTCACCTAGTTACTACATGTACTGTAGGTAGAGATATCAAGCATTTAAGCCACGCACTTGTGACTAGAAGGAGCAGAGATTTCGACAATGGTTGTTGAGCCCTGTTCACAAAAGCGACTTTTGCAATGTATTCCGGTATACTAGCATAGGCCGAGTACTGCTCTCGGGAGTCGCACGCCATGTTGGCATCCAAAACGAGGTAGAAGGGTTTGGCTATACGGCGGGGTTTTAGAGTCTAATAATGTATGGTTCAAGACGACTATACTGTACAGTCGTGTCTGAAAAGTTTTCGTACCATCCTCCGTCTCTCCTACAACCACAACGATTGAAATTTCAACTCCATGTGAGTAGTCATTTTTTCACCGTGGACCGGTAAGGATCCTTGTTTCCAATCTCACGATGGCTTCAAGTACAACAATTCCTCTTCTGAGGTTTCGTTACCTTTTGTTTAGAACAGTTCCTTTTGGAACTCTCTTTTCAATTTTATCGGCATGATCTTGTAAGATTATTTTCGAATTTTCTACGATCGGCGGATTCTGCTCGCTTCATTACGATGGGCAGGCGGGAGGCAGTAGGACTCCACGATACGGTTTTCTTTTTTTTCAGAGGAAAGGTTTTGGGCGGGGGGATCGTTTTGACCCCCAGAGTTTTGGGTTAGGGTAGGATTCCGGTTTGGTGTGGTAGGCGGCTGACGGGTTGGTGGTGGCGGTGTTGGGGGGCCAATCGCGTTGAACCGGGGGGTTAGGTTTCGGAGGAATTGTTGACCGGGTGTGTGGCTGCCCTTTCAGGGGTGGCGTAGTATGTCTCCGGTCGGGTAGGGTGCCTGTATTTCGGTTTCGACGATTTGCGCCACACCGCTCCGCTAAACGAAGAACCTCGTGCCCGACCACGGCTTGACACGCGGCGCCTATACGGTGCAGTATGGACTAACAGGAATTTAGTGGCTTTTTTATCGTGTCGTCCGTTTTCGGATTCGGTTACAGGTAGCGCCTTGCGATTAGGGAGAGGATTAGGGTGGTGGAAACCTACTTTTGGCGAGGCGAGTTGGAGGTCAGGGATGGTTCACGAGACCCATTACAAGTTTCGTGAATCATGGCGTTGGCCGGGAGTAGGTAGTTCTGGTATTTTTTCCGCGGGTGGAAGGTCGAAGGAGACCTAGCACCTATAGGTGGCGACGTGTGTTAGGGAGGAGGTTGTTTATTTCTTTGGGGGAGCGTGGTCTTAGGCCGGATTGCTGGAAAGTGGCTCAGGTATTCGGGTATATTGCTTGTTTGGTTTTCCACGTGCCATTCCTGAGCGTAGGTATTCGATGTTGAGGTTATGTCGCAGATGGAGGCTTTTCGACTATTGGGATTTCCGTTTGGAGTTGCTTTGACGCCTGAATTGGCCACGATGTAGAAGCTGGGTTTAGGCCCGGTGGAGTTCACCTTAGCTTAGTTATTTCACTAGGAGTAGTTGTAGCGTAATACAAAAAGTTTAACAAAAAAAATAAAAAATAAAAATAAAAATAAAAAAGAAAATGTTTTGGCACATGCTCCGTCACCACTACAACCTCAGTGTTTGAAATTTAACCTTGTCGCGCAAGCCTACGATAACGCTTTCGACCTATTAAACGTCACCGTCATTAGGTGTCACATTAGTTTTTTTATTGACTACGATATGGACCCTACGATTGAGAGTCTCAAGAGGGAAGTTGCTGTCCTGCGAGAGAAGCTAAATGATACAGAGAAGAAGTTGGAGATCAAAGAGGCTCAGCTTCGTACATTCGTTCGGAATTCTACCCCTTTTACGCCGAAAAAGATGGAAACAGGTTTAGAAAAAAGACCGGAGACGCCGAAGTCGATGAAGCGAGAAAGAGAGTCGACCACTTTCGGAGCGAGGGAAGGAAAGAGATTTGAGGGAGGGGGGATACCGTTTGACCCGGTAGGATTGAGGGGGAAGAGAACGGTGGTGGGGCTGAAGGTGAACGGAGTGGTGTGGGAGGTAGGAGTCCACGGCCTACTGGCTGCATTGGAAGAGGAGGGATTTGTGATTTGTGAGGGGGCGAGGTGGTTGGTGGATGAGAAAGAGGTGGCCCGGAGGAAAGGTCTTGGCAAGACATCGTCCACTGTGGTGGTGTTTGTGCGCAAGACTTCAAATGTGGCTGGGTTGCTGAGGAAGGGTTTGTGGCTGAGGGGCAGATGGCACTCGGTCAGGAAGTTTGAAGTGGTAAAGCCGGATAGGAAAAAGTCGGGTTGGGTGTGGATGAGGGAATGGATGGAGAAGGAGGGAAAGGAGAGAGCGGTGGGAGACAGGAAGGCTTGGTTGGAAATGCAGAGCATAACCGAGCAGTTAAGGGTGTTGAGGAAGAGTGCCGAGAAGGTGGAAGACGAGGATAAGAAGAAGAAGTTCGAGGGTTTTGGAGGAATGGGGACTGGGAGTTTTGGTAGTTTTGGTAGTTTTGGGGGGTTTAAAACGGAGGAGAGAAAAATTAAACAGGTTAAGGGTTTAGTTTTGAAGAAGGACGCGGACAAGGGGAAGGAGGAAAAATTCGAGTCGGAGGGGGAGGCGTTTTTCGGGGGTGGTAGTAGTGGGGCTTTTGGGGTTAAGGCGGGGCCACCCATTGCAAGTGGCTCAATCTTTTCCCCCGAGGCAAAGAAGTTTGAGGCAGATAAAGCGTGGCAGAGGGAGTTTGGGTATAGGCCGTAAAGGGGTTGGGGTAGCAGGTGGAGGAAAGGCGGAGGCAAACATCCGGATCGGATATAAAAAGCCTATAGTGTATTAGATAGCGGTTAAAGTAGCTAATAAATACCGAAAAGTTTAAAAAAAAAAAGAAGAAAAAAAAAGAAAAAAAAAGTTTTGGCACAACCCCCGTCACCCCTACAACCACAACGATTGAAATTTCAACTCCATGTGAGGTGTCATTTTATCACAGCGGACCGGTCAGGTTCCTTGTTTCCAATCTCACGATGGCTTCAAGTACAACAATTCCTCTTCTGAGGTTTCGTTTCCTTTGATTAGAACAATTCCTTTTGGAATTATCTTTTCAATTCTATCGGCATGATCTTCTAAGATTATTTTCGAATTTTCTACGATCGGCGGATTTTCACTTGCTTCATTACGATGGGCGGGCAGGAGGCAGTAGGACTCCCGATACGGTTTTCCTTTGTTAACGAGTTTTGGGAAAGGAGCGGGGGGTCCATTTGACCCCCAGAGTTTAGGATAGGGATAGGATTCCGGTTTGGTGTGGTAGGCAGCTGACGTGTTGGTGGTGGCGGTGTTGGCGGGCCAATGGCGTTGTGCTGGGGGGTTAGGTTTCGGAGGAATTGTTGACCGGGTGTGTGGTGGCTGCCTTTTAGGGTGGCGCGAATGTCTCTGGTCGGGAAGGGTGCCTGTATTTCGGTTTTCGACGAGTTACGCCACACCGCACCCCTAAACGAACACCCTCGTGCCTCCCCATGGTTTGACACGCGGCGGACTGCAGGTGAGACTAACAGGAATTTAGTGGCGTTTTTATCGTGTCGTCGTTGTTCGGATTTCGGTTACAGGTAGCGACTTACGGTTAGGGAGAGGATTCGGGTGGGGGAAAACCTACTTTTGGTGAGGCGAGTTGGAGGCTAGGGATGGTCCACGAGACCCATTGCAAGTTTCGTGGTTCATGGCGTTAGCTGGGAGTAGGTAGTTTTGGTATTGTCCGCGGGTGGGAGGTCACGGAAGACCTAGCGCCCATAGGGGAAAAGTGTGTTAGGGTGGAGGATGTTTGTTTCTTTGGAGGAGATCGGAGGTTAAGTGGATTCTGGAAAGTGGCTCAGGTATTCGGTTGGTATTGCACGTACGTTCTTCCCCGGTTCGATCCAGTGCGTAGGCTTTCCGATGTTGGGGTTATGTCGCAGATGTAGCTTTCCATGGTTTGCTGCCAAGTTGGAGTTGCTTTGATGCTGTTACAATGCTCTTCTCTCCGGGTGATACTTGCAGCAGGTAACCGATAGTTTCCTAACGATCACTTCCTCTCTTGCCTGATGGCTGTTGCGATAGCTAAGTCCTTTGACTCCTATCTAGCAACTTC
>Ga0307507_10005781_pt1 | contig 19872 bp, 2 predicted proteins | sample 7_EM_MG_FD_207223 | JGI IMG/M metagenome (GOLD analysis project Ga0307507, IMG submission 207223) | Populus trichocarpa ectomycorrhiza microbial communities from riparian zone in the Pacific Northwest, United States - 7_EM | ecosystem: Host-associated > Plants > Roots > Unclassified | place...
AATAGTAATAAAAGAATAAAGTAGATAATTAAGAAATAAAAAGAAATTAAATATATAAAGAAATTATAAAGGTAGGTAGAGATTTTTTATTAATTAGGTTTTAATAAAAAAGAGATAGATTTAAAGTAATAGAATAAAGATTAATAATTTAATTAGAGATTAGAGAATATTTTAGAAATAATATTTAGTAAATTATTAATATTTTAATAAATTTTAGGTTAAAAGGGTAAATTAAAAAATAGGGGTAGAAGAAGAGGAATAGAATATATTAATAAGATATTTAATATATTTAGTATAAATTATAGAAATAAAATAGGGGTATTAAGGAATTAATAAATTATAGAATAGATTATTATAATAAATTTATTATTATTATAGGGGTTTAAATTATTTTAGTAGTATAAAGAAGTAAAGAAAGATTTTTTTAAAAAAAAAGAAAGAGTAAAAAAGAAATTAGTATTTAAAAGAGATTAAAAATAAAATATTTATATATAAGATATAGATAGATTAAGTTAATATAGTAGGTTAAAAGGTAAAAGGAGGAAAATAAGAAAATATTATTAATTAATTTATAGAAAAGTATATTAAATATAAAATTTAATAATAATAAATTATTATAAAGGTATTAAAAGATAAAATATATTATTAATATAATAATGTTAGTCACACAGAGTGACTCACCAATAACGACTACTTAAGTAGGGTTATAGTGAGGTTAGTTAATATGCTTAATTAATCCAGAATAGGGGAGGGCGAGAAGCTTAAGGCTCCTCGCCACGCTAGTGCCGCGGCTACACGTAACCATATGTGATATATTCCCAACACTGGCAACTCTTCTTTTGTGGTTGCCATCTATATATAAAATACCGCTTAACTAGCGTAATAAAGATCAATCCTTCTTATTTACTATTGCCATTATAATATGTGGCGGCTTGTATAAATGCTTTTAAACTAAAACTTACGGATTGTTATCTAATGAAGATACTAAGCTAAGGAAAAGAAGAAGAAGAATAATTATTAGGGAGTAGTAGGCAGATATATTGCGAGGGCCGCTAAGGCGCTAGTGGTAAGCAAACTAATAGCGATTTTCTATCCTGGGGATGGAAAATCCTAATTGGTTATTTAGAGTTAGGGTGGATATTATGTTAAGGGCGCCAAGGCGCTAAGCGTAAGCGAGCCAATAGCGATTTTCTATACTGGGTATAGAAAATCCTAATTGGCTAGCTTGAAGTTAGGGTCCGCAGGATATCGCAGGTGGTGCGCTTTAGTATTGTTATAAAGTCTTGCTTTTACTCCCTTTTAACCCAACCTTTAACTCGTATGTATAGAGTATTTATGTTAACAAACGTTTCTAGAGCCTTATTTGGGTTTGCCTTTGTTATTATATCTGCTGGGTTGTCTTGGCCATTAATTTATTAAATCTTAAAGAGTTCTCACTGTTTATAAGATTGCTAAAGTGCTATAATATTAATTATAAGGCGCTTTTCCTTTGTGGTACCAAGCTTGACTAAATACTTATAGAGGGAATATAAGTCGGTACACATAATTATAGGGATAGTAGGAAGTTCAAGTTAATCTATAGTCATTTTCAGGGTAGTTCTAATTGCAATTGCCATGTTAACTCTGCTAACCATTCCATATATCTCTGACGCTAGAACGCTTTAAGTAACGCGCTTACTCTTGGTTAAGCTCTAATGGATAAGATTGCTGTGGATTGTAAAGTCATTCTCTCTAGTAGATTTGTTTGTGATGATGATTTTATATCCTAACTGGGAGCTAAAATCTTTGTTATTTGCGAACAATCTATTAACAAATATAAAGAGCTTGGCGGTGGGAAGACTAATAGGCATATAGAGTAGTCCCCAATTAAAATAGTTCATTTGCTAGGAGAGACGCTTATTTAGGGCAAGGACGTCATCCTTGGTTGGTTCCTGGTGTTGGGCGGCAATAGAGAGATTAAATAAAGCCTTAGGTTAATAGATAGAAGCAATATAAGCTCCGCGAGTGTGTTGCTTTACGTATTCTTGTTTTAGAGAGTTGATGTTAATAACGTCGATCTTCTTGCCTTAACCCTTCTGGCGTAAAGCAATAGAATTTTTGTTTAGGGAGAGGATGCATCTATTAAAAAGTAATAGTGTTGTTAAATTAAGCTTTTCCTTTGGCTTTACTATAAGATTTGCCTTTACTAGCTCATCTTCTTTAAGAGCTAAAAATTGGTCGTCTCCTAAGATAATTATATTATTAGTTTGCATACTAACGATTCTAAATAGAGTTCCTGTAGTTGTGATAAGGAAGCAGGGATTAAATATAGAAGTAGTTATTAAGAGCTTCTCTTTGTGGTGCTTACTATAAGTAGCCTACTAATGAGTTTCTGCCTCTGCAATTCTATATAATGGCTTAAGTATAACCATGATTATATCTTTAGGATATTGGTAGTGAATTTGCTCTAGAAGGTATGCTAGTATTAAGCGCTAAAGGCGCGTCTCTAATTAGGTATAGGCCTGAGTAATATCTCTTAAATAAACCGCCATTTTATTTTTTATTAGGGAGGGAGCTAGCGTAATAATAACTTGCTGACTAGCTCGTTAAATTATAGGGGATTACGTAAAAATTACTTCCTTACCATTATTGTTATAACCTTAAATGACCAGTCTTGACTTTTTAAATAGGGTGTTAGTGGCTTTGCCTTTAATCTTGTTAACTATTCTTAACTTAAAGATGCGAACTCTATTAAACTTAGTAGGGTTATATTTTTTAAATTTAAAGACTCCTCTTGTAATAAGACCGTCGATCTCCTGCTTATTAGATGCTTAGAAAGGGGCTCCTGGAGTTATAATATAGCCTTCCTTTTAGAGTTGTTTTGCGAGCTCGAAGTCCGCCTTCTCTTTAGCTGTTATAAAGGCTATTAACAACTCAACTCTACTCTTAATGGTGGCAACGAATTGCTCTTTAAAATTAATAAGATATTAGCGATTTTGTAATTCTTTTAGGCGACCTCTACCGCGTCGTGGTTGCGGCACATTTGCTATAACTATATTAGAATTATAGTCGCCTTCTAGAGCACATTGATCGTGGTTCTCCTCTGGGGTATCCTCTATGGTATCCTATAAAGGCTCAAAACTGTTGTCCCTATAGTAGGGCTTGATAACGGTTGAGCGGAATTAAGTAGGTCTATAGGGCATCTAAAGAGTGCAAGTTTAACCCTTAATGGCGATAAGTGTATATAGGCCTAACCAGCCCCCTTTCTTACGCCATACCCGTACTTTAGATTGGAGTGGTAGATCTGTTATAATTAAGGTATTTGGACCGTTTCTTATTCTTAGTGCGTCGTTAACCTAGCGCGTGGCGTAGATGCGGCGCACTTCCTTTATTGCCTTATAGATAGCCTTAGCTCGTTACATAACGGATGGAGATAGTAGAGAATTGTTAGTCATTTAAGGGTAGGCGCCAAAGACTAGTAATGTAGGTATAAGCCCATCTAGGCCAGCGGAATCGTTAACAGCCTTAACAGCTATCTATAAGGTAAGCTCTTTACTAGCGCCCTCTAGTTCCAAAGAAATAATTTTATATACTTGGCGTAATGGCGTGTAATATCGTTCTACTTTTTTAATACTATTGTGTGCCTTGATAGGGACTTCCTTAACCTTAATTTCTATTACCTTCGCCTATTACTAAAACTCTGCAGATAAGAAGTTCCTTTCTATATTATAAATGACTTAATCAGGGGGTCCTAGGTAGATATTAATCTAGCATAATTAAAGAGTATTTTATGCGTTCCTAGCTAACATATCCTTCAGGAAACGTGCGGCTTGGAAGAAGGTTAAAAGGTTAACAACTTAGAGTACTGGCTTGCCGCTAAGATATATAATGTTAATGATAATATAGAAGTTGAAGTTATAGTTATCTTTAAGGGTGAACTTAAATTGGCTAGGGGACTTCTGGTTTATTTGGCAGTAATGGCAGTACTTTATAAGATGCTTAATCGTCTTAGCCTTAACTTTATAACCTACTCGCTGAAGAACCCTAAGCAATCTATAAACTAATGGGTAACCGAAGTAATAGTGTAGTTAACATAACTCCGACTTAGTTAAATGGCTTTAAGCAACGCTCCTTTCTGGCTGTTAAAGGAGCAACTAAGGGTGACCCTACTTGCGTATAACGGGCACCCAATTCTCTCTCTAAATAAGCATATTCTTAAGGTTATTAAGCTTAACGCCTAACTTATCCATATCTTAGATGTAGAATAGAAACGGGGTGTTCACAGGAACAATATAGAAAGTAATATATCCTAACGGAGTTTGGACCTTAATTGTGCTAAGGGAGATCGCAGTACCCTTGCCAAAGTGAATTGTATATTAGCCTACCGTTAATTAGTCGATCTAAATAAAGCTATTAAGCTGCTAAAGAGCTCGAACTTAAGGTTCTCCTACTATAGATACTTCTGCGGCTCTAGTATCTGGTATAATACCATGGAAGACGTTTGCTAAGTATCTGTTATTAAAGGAGAACGCGGAACTTTCTTTTGGCTTATTAAAGATATCTAACTTTGTGACAGAATAGAGCGTAGATTGGTTATTAAGGACAGCAACGGTTTGTGTGCCATTTACCTTACCATACTCGGTGAAGTATTAGTTAGGAGAGTAGTCCTTAATTTCCATATCTATAAGGAGCTGTTCGGCCTTATTAACCTTACCCTTAAGATCTTCTTCGCCTTTATATTAAACCAGGAAGCTTTGGAAGTAGGCTATAGTAACCTTACAATTTCCAACATTTCGTGCGCTCTGGCGAAACTTATTATATGCCTCCTTTTATCTGTTAAGAGGGTGCCTAGTTAACCAGCAATTTAGCTTCTTATAAATATAGCATTTCTTCTATTAATTGTTTTAAGATAAACCTCCGCAAGGACCTCCATAATTGCTTTATGGTTGACGTTAATCATGCCCTCTGCCGTATCCCCTACCCTAGCCACCATATGTTTGATCAGTCTAGTTATAATCGTGTTGGTTAGTCGGGTTGATTGAAGTAGATTAGGGTTAGGTGTTAAATTGCTATACTTCTTAAGAGCGCAGAGCGGTGCTAATAGAGGATTTTAATTAAGCACACACTTCTTCATAAGTATTTGCAGGATTAAAGAGGGCAAGGTTATATTCTTTAACACCTTAGCATGCGCTAATAACTTAATTATATAGGCTGAAGTCCTCTTAATATAATTTAGATAAACCACACTAAATTATTTAAAGTTAATTAAAGAGCTTTTAAAGATAATTAAGCCAAGAAATACCTGGGTTTATAGCAATAATCCTTAGGAAGGTAGTCTCTCTCTACTCTAATATATACTGTTGCTTATTCTCTTCTGTTTTGAAGTGGCACCTTAACTTATATATTATGCGGTTGAAATCATATCCTTTTCCTGCCAAACGATTATAATAGAAGGTGCTAGCTTGGCCCCTAAGCATAACAGAATAGGCGTTGTGGTATTAATTAGACTCTATTCCTATCTTTTAGCAACAGTTGTAGAAGATACGCAGTTTTAAATTAAGAATATTATATAATTCCCCGCCGAATTTATTTTCTTAATCTAAATAGAGCTTCGCAAGTTTTATAAGCAATTTTAAAGTGCTTTTAATTTAAGATTAAGATAGAGGAGGGAGTTGTATTATAGGTTGCAATAGGGATGTAGGTCTAGTCAGTGGAGTCTAAAGGCTGTTAGCTCGCGAAGCAGGGGGGTCTTGTATTTGCTTTGGTAGCATATTATTTGGATTCTATTATAAGTTGAGCTTCCTTATAGTATATAGTTGGTGCTCGATCTCCTATAGAGTCCATTTATGCTCTTCTTTTACGTTAATAACTTGCTCTTAAATATTGTCTCTAATAGCGCTTCCATCTATAGGGACAAACACTCCATTCTCCCAAAGGAAGTTACGGAAGTCTTATATAATAAGCTTATTCGCAAGGGCCTATGTTTCCTTTGTCTATCTAACAAAGTCCTCCTTTATGTAATACCATAGCATAGTGTCGTTGTATTTACTGTCTGTGTAGTGTACTATATGGTATAATAAGAATCCGTTTAGGTCCTTTTGCTCGGCGTTTATAGGGTTAATGTCTTTGTTCTATGTCTTTGGGTTAATGTCTTCTTCGTACTTCTTTGGGTAGGTTAACGCCATAATAGGTTAAAGGTAGGTAGGGTTTTTGGTTTTGTAGAATCTCGTAGGTTTGCTGTTAAGAGGTAGGCAATTTGAGATGTTGTTTAACGCGTTTCGGACGTTGACTTAGGACCTTAGGTTTAGTAACACTTCTGACCTAAAGTACTTAACCAAATCTTTGTAAACGTAGTTGTTCTGTATAATAGACGCAACTTGGTATTTCTTAGTATTTAGTAACACTTCTGTTACTAGTTTTCCGTAAGTCTAAGGTAGCACAGTATCGCCGGGATCCATTCTATATGAGCGTATATAGCACCCCTGTACGAGACTGTCTCTTCTATTAAGAACCTTGCTGTTCTGTGGTTGACTGTGTATTTAACCACTGATTAGTGTTAGTCACACAGGGTAACTCACCAATAACGACTACTCAAGTAGGGTTATAGTGAGGTTGGTTAATATGCTTGATTGATCTAGAATAGGGGAGGGCGAGGAGCTTAAGGCTCCTCGCTACGCTAGTGCCGCGGCTACACATAACCACACGTGATATATTCCCAACAAATAAAGAAAATAAAAAAATATATATTTAAAAAATAGTATAATAAGTATATTATAAAGGTAGATTAAGGAAATAGAGTAAAAATTATTTAATAAAGAAAAAAAAAGAATAATTATAAAAAAGAGATTAAAAAGAGATTAGAATAGTTATAGAGAAAGGGGTAATTTAAAAAAAAAGAGAAATAATAATAATATAAAAGAGAAATAGTATAAAATAAAATTATAATAAGTAAGTAAAAGGAAAATTTTAAATAAAGAGATTAGTATTTAGTATATAAAGAGGTAAAGATTATAATTATAATTTAGAGTAGTATAATTTAGTTATAGATTTAAAAATATTTTAGAATTATATAAAAAATTAAATTTAAATAAGTTTTTTAAATTTAGAATAAGTAATTTTAAAAAAAGTAATAAGATTAGATATAGTATTAGTAATTATTAAAAGTTATATATATATTAGTAATTAGTAATAAAATAGAATATAAAAAAAAGAAATTTAAGTTATTAATAAAAAATTTAAATAGAAGAAAGTAATAATAAGTTTAGTATATTAATATAGATTAATTTTAGAAATATTTAGAAATATAGTATTTTATATAATTAATAGTAAGTAATTAAGTAGTTATTTAGGATTATATAAGTTTTATATAAGATTATTTAAATTTAATTAGATTTAAAATATTAGTATTTAAAGGTATTAATATAAAGTATAGTAGTAATTAATTATAGTAGTAAGTTAGATTTTAGGTAATAATTATAGGTAAAGATTAAATATAAAATAGTAAAATATTTTTAGTAAGTATAATAAAAAATAGAAATTTAAAATATAATAAGTAAAAAAAAAGGTAATATTTAGTAAATAAGTAGATTTATAATAATAATAATAAATAAAATAGTATTATAGAGGTAGTAATTTTAGTAATAGATTAATTAATAAAAATAAAAAAAATTTAATAATAGTAGAAATAGTAATAAGGATTAGAATAGTAGTATTAAAAAAGAATAGTAGTATTAAAAAAGAATAGTAGTATTATTATAAGGGTTAGAGGGTTAGGAATTTTTTAAACAACAAGGACTTAGTGAAAATTTAAGCGACAAATATAAAAAAAATTTCGCGAAAGGGCCGCTTTTTTGTATAAAAAGGGTAGAACCAAGTACGGTAAGTCGCGTATAGGCTTCGGATTTCAAATATCTATCATAGTTAGGTTACTACATTACTATAAAGTTAAGGAATTTAGTGTCGTTTTAGGGTGCGATATAAAAACCTTAATTAAGTTAGCGCCTATATAAGTCGCAATCTTAATACTTATCTTAATACTTATCTTAATACTTAAAATAAAGAGGGTTTTAGTATATTAACATACTAAAATTAAGTTATAAGCTGTTAATAAATTAATCTTTTAGTTAAATAAGGAGGCTGGCTTTACTAGCCTCCTTATATTACCAGAAGATTAATTCTTAATATTTTAGTATATTAATATGCTAAAGTCGGCTTTAACCTCCTTACGCCACTAGAAGGTCGATTTTTAATACCTTAATACTCTACTACTTTATACTTTTATAGCCTAACAGATATAAAACCCTAATTTAGGTTAGTATTATTAGCAAGTGAGATAAAAACCCTAATTAGGTTAGCGTTATTGGCAAGCGAGATAAAAACCTTAATTAGGTATAGTGCTTTAAACTAGGGGGAGAACAATACCTTATAACTTAAATGTTATATTAACGCCATAACGACAAATAGAAGAGTACTCTTGCTATATATCTTTTAATAGCTAGGGTAAATAAGGGCAGTTACCTAAAGAAGCTTTATACTATAGAAGAGAAAAGGGAAGTAGCTAATATAGCAAGTTAAGAATCCTGCTATTAAAAACGTTAGGCCTAGTAGGTTAGCGGTTATTCTAGATTCCAGATTTAACTAGACCCTCTTTTTATCCTCTAGCAAGCTAGGCCTAAAGGGGGTAAATAGACTACGGCGCCTAACCAGGAGATTTAATTAGAAGGATTTAGTAACCTAAGTAACAAAGAGCAGTAATAGGTAGTTATTTACTTAAGCCTTTTTTTAACTATTTAATTCTAACTTGCAAATAGGTAGGCCGGTAAGGCCCTTTATAAGTTATTTTATTCCTAGTCCTTATTTTCTATTATAGCGGTTTACTTTATTACCTGTATATTATAAGCTAGGACTAATACTAGATTTATAAACCTATCTAGTCTAATCTACCTCCTACTGCTAAAAGTGGATATATAGATAAGCCACTACTACTAAATATTAGATCCTTAAGCATCTATACTAAAGTCTTAACACTATTACCACCACCTAACTAATTTACTTAGGCGTAGTTAGTAACTGGGGGTATAACTACTCTAATACCTAATAATGCTGCTGTACTGGTAGAGGAGGATAATAAGGTAGCGGATATAGATAGGGCAGTATAATAGCAGCTTATTAAACGGGTATATTTAATCTATAAATCTCCTTAGTTGCAACTAGCTAAAAGCATAAAGCCTACCCTATTATTAGAGGAGGAAGATAGCGCTAAAAATGCAGACTAGGTTAGAGAAATAGGCAATATAAGCAGAATAGCAGAGGTGTTAATAAGCGGAAGCTGGTATAGAGCCTTTGACAATAATAGTAGCGAGGGCGACAGTGGTAATAACAATAGTGGCGACAACGATAACGGCGGCGATAGTGACAATAGTAATAGTGTACGGCCTATATTGCTATTAACTAATAATTCCTTATACTCTAGTAAAGCCGGGTTAATACAGCTATCTGTTAATATAAATTGGGCTACCTATAGCAATATAGATAATGCTAGTAATAGTAATAACGGACCTAAGGATTAGTAAGCAAGGTAGGCGGACTCTAGTAAGCATACTGCTAATAATGGCGATAATGGGGTTAACCAAGAGCAGTATACTAGGGCTGCTACTACTTAACTAAAGATGGCGTAAAATAAGAGGTGCATATATGGTATATAAGTGAAAAGAATTATAACAGGGACTTTACTAACTTTATAGATAAGCCTCCATATATAGTGGATAAGAGTGGGTACTCTTTAGTATAGATTACTTAATTCTAGCAACGCTGGGTGTCGCTATTTACCCTAAGTAGTATAACTAACTACCCTTTAGATCTACCTAAGATCGCTTTAAGGAATAAGGACCCTAATAACTATAGTTATATCCTATAGCAAATACTACTAGCTAGAGGCAAAGAGAACCTACTAAAGCTTAGCTTTTTTAAGTTGGAAAACCAGTTTAAAGACGCAGAAATTCAAATCGGCTGACAATAGGATATTAATAGCTTTATTGCTTAAGCAACTACGCTAGCCGCATACTAAGGCGGGTTTAACTTAGCGTATAGACTGCTATACCTCTAGCGCATTACGTAGAACCTAAAAATCTAGATCTAAGGCCACTAAATATATAAGCTAAAGTAGCTTTAATTAGGCTAGGGGCTAGCAGCTAGTGAATTTAGCTATAAGTGCTATATATTCTTCCCGTATATAGTTATTAAGAAGTTTAGTAAAATATATCTCTCTAATAAAGAATAGGCTGCTTAGGTTAATAATATTGTCCTCCTAGCTCTAAAGAAAAGCTATACACCTAATATATATTAGCATTATCCCTAGAGCTTCGCAGATACAGATTATAAGGCTAAAGTTAAGATAGAATGTTTTATAATAGGAACCGGTTAGCCTATAGACGTTAAATATATAATACTAGAGTTATACCTAGATAGATTCTAGGCCAAGGTATAGCGGCTCTCCTACAAGTATACTAGTAATAATAATGGATATATATTATATAATGCTTTCCATAATCTGTTTCTAGTAATATCCGGACATAGCCTTAAGTTAGCTACTAAACGCGACACATTCTAATAAGCTTAAAGTGACTTTCTTAGCCACGTTAACCTATGTTTTAATTTTAACGTAGACTAAATACCTAATAAGGATTGCTAGCTTGATCTTAGTATAGAGGACACACTAGTCCCTACTAGTGACGTTAATAGAGGTGTTATACTCCTCCGTAAGTCACACTACTTAGATAGCTCGGTGGAGGGATTCGCCTATCCTAACTATAACTCCTATTTAGTTTAGACACGCCGCTACTACTAGGCACTAACTAGGGACTCTAGTAGTGTAGATATAGAGCTATAACTAACTAACAGCTTGTAAAGGATGGGCGGCATTATATATAATAAGGCGTACAATGTTAATAAAGAACTATTTACTATACTATTTAAGGGCTATAACCTGTTCCAGAACGCGTAGTTTAAGGCGCTTAGCTATTTATAGGATCTACTAGAGCGATAGTATTTAGTTAATAGCACTAAAGGCTGGCGTCTAGACGTAAGTAAGAGATAGCAGCTGCTTATAGTATATAGGAGGATAAAATAGCGACTCTTCTCTACGCTAAGCAGGTCTAAGGATGAAAGCTTTAGGGTTAGGCAGGAGTACTAAATAATAATAAGGTTACTTAGAGAACTAAATAATATAGAAGAAGAACTTAAGGGGGCTATTAGCGTAGTAGAGTTATGTATATCGTGTATAGGTAATGACGAAAGCGAAGCTAATAGGACTGGTAGGTATATGCCCTACTAGGTTCTGGCTATAAAGGAGGTAAATAGGTTCGCGGCTGCGGAGTTAAACTAGTGGCTTCTCTACCTTAAGGTGCTTATTAAAAAAGCTAGTATGGGATATAACGGTGGACTAGCGGCCTTGTAGGAGGAACAAGTTATTAACGACGTAATAGTATCTGCGTTAGTACGGCTCCTCCGTATAAGCACTAGCATAGACCTATTACTATATCCATCTATGTGGCGAAGGGAATGGCGGTCTAGGGTTTGGCGGCCTAGAAATAGGAAGGCAAGCAATAATAATATAGAAGAAGGCAGTGGCAGTCCCACTTAAGGCGGAGCTAAGTGGTTGGGTCTAGACCTTTAGATATATATACAGGAGAATAGAATAGTATAGTTCCCAGTTAAGGAAATCTATTAGAATATAAGGCCGACCTTTATGTCTTAGGCAATTAAACGTTTGGCAGTAGCGGTTAATAGGTTTTAAAAGTCGTTTTATAAGAATTTAAATATCTAGAGAAGCATCTCGCATAAGAATATAATGTTTTAGTTATTTAGGGACTACATACGTATATTGGAATAAGCAGGAATTAAGCGTAGAGTATAGTTATTAGTCTAAAGCTATATTTAAGAAGTAATTACACTCCTAGCCAAGTGTTAGACGGATAGGCTAAGAAAGCCAAAGCGGCGGCTTAAGAAATTTATAGCTAGGGCAAAACTTAAAGATGACAAGGCATTAGGGTTAAGGGGTCTCTTATAGATTATAGTAGCGGACTTAATTAATAGCGCTCTATAGGTGGTAAAGGTAAGGTAGAGTAAAGCCAGAGGGGAGACAAGTAATAGGTAGGTGCATTTTGCATAGTATAATATAGGGCTATAGAGGGACAAGGTATTTACTTTATTTATATAGAATAATAAGCGAGCTAACGTACTAAAGAAATATAGGTGGTATAACGTAGGATTTTAAGTACTTACACGGCGGCTATACTCTATTATAGTAGAAGAAGTAGGAGAATTAGCAGGGCGTAGGTTCCTTAGTTTTATTAAGGAATATATAGGGCAGTATCTATAGGCGATTTCTTAGTATAACTATAATAAGCTATCTGTTATATATAAGGCGTCTAAGCACCATTCCCAGAAGGCGTAAAATGAAATAGGTAGGCTTAACCTACTAGAGTGAATAAACTGGTTAGTTCCGCAGATAGTAATTAAATATAATATTGATTTCTGGGCTATTAAGAGGCACTATAGGCGGGATAACTACGGTCTAACTAGGATAGAGTAGGAGGCGGCCCAACGCAGGCTAAGAAGAGGTCTCAATATATTAAAGCTTAGGGTATATAACAGCAGCGATAAATGGGATTATATTTCTAAAGACTATTCCTATTATTTTATAGGATAACCAGACCTTAATTAGGTAGGCAAGTTTATTAAGGATTTAAATAAGGGTATTATAGAGCGAGAGGCTAAGTCTAAAGATAATATAGAGGAAGAGGAAGTTTAGCTAAAATAGGTAGATGGAATGTTTTATAAATAGGCTATATTATGGAAAACTTAGTAGTTTTGCTAATAACTCACGACTTAGTTTTGGTATATTAATATACCAAACCCCCTACTTTTTTTTTTACTAATATTATAGAAACCTATCTAGTCTAATCTACCTTCTACTGCTAAAAGTGGATATATAGATAGGCTACTACTACTAAATATTAGATCCTTAAGTATTTATGCTAAAGTCTTAATACTATTACTACTACCGAACTAAATTCCTTTCTGGAATAAATAGTATTTTTAAAATAAGTCGCGTTCCCAGTTATCTAAGCAAGAGTGCTGCCTATTGGCCTATACTACTCTAGCCTCCTTTTTCCATCTTAAAACGCAACGCGTTCCTACTTTTTTACTATATATGCTGTTCTTTTTAATTATGCGTTATATAGATAATATTTATTCATCTTTGCCTTATACTAAGTATTTTTTTAGAGTTGTTTAATTATTACCAACCCCTCTCCTAAAGGTGGTTTGCCGGCAATAGCTCTCTAACACTTTAGCTACTATGGCTTAACACCCTACTCTAAAGCGTATTTATGTATTAGGATCCGCTTTAGAGCATAATACTATTATAGATATAGGCAGCGTTAGCTTAGTGCAAAATGGTCTATAGGTAACATGTAAGGAGGCCTAGATATATAAAAACGTACTAAAAATGCCTTAGGCTGGATATATACCCCTCTTCAGTCATCCTAGCGACTTTAAAAGGATAAATATAGTAGAGAAGTGGCGGGCAATCTTAGTATATATAAAGAGCGAGGAATCTAGGATAAACGGCATCTTTAAGTCCTAGCGCCGGCTAATAGAAATTAATAAGCAATTTACGCGCTAGCGAAATATCAGCTGTTAGTTATACTTTGCTATTATAGGACGGCCAGAGCCTAACCACATGGTTTATAACTGCACTTCTTAGGATAGCTATAAGAGAGCACAGGCGATCCTTAACTAGCTAGAAAAACTTACTCTTCCTAGGTTTTCTAATAAGCTAGGAGTATATAGCCTATACTCCTAAACAAACTGTCTATATAGAGATATTAGGATTGCGTATTAGATACATATAGCGGAGTCTAAGAAGGTTAAGGATTACTTAAAAGAGATATTAGAGTCCTAACAGCAACTAGATAGCTATTGCAAGAATAAGGTGGTAGTAAGGCAGACAATCGCGGCTCTCTATGTATATAATAACTAAGTCCTTAGGAAAATGTTTGCAAAAAAGGTCTCTAATAAGGATAGAGTGGACATTAGCGCAGAAAACTAAGTACTCTTCTAGTTTAAACAATAGATATTATTCCGTGGCAGCTCCGTTCTAAGGCTTCTTTTTATATTTAAGATGCTAGTATATACATTTAACTTTCGGCAAAAGAGGTAGCTAGAGATACAGCCGTACTAATAAAATAATAATAAGGCTACTTATTGCGCGTTAGTTAAAAGCTAGTAAGAGCTATTTAAATAGGGGTAGGATAATGAGTAGGAGCTATAGGACTAGACAGAATCGCTAGATTAGTAGATTAGTAAGTATAGCTTCTGCGTAGGTTAAGGGCTAGATAGTTCTTATATTAATTATACGTTAAAAGCATATAAAAGGGGTAGGGTGGCGCAACGCAAGGTTTAACTTAGTAAGGCTATTTACCTTAAAGGGTATAGGGCTCGGGGTAGCTGCTAGGATTGTAATACCCCTTAGGAGTTTTACTAGAGGTAGGAAAAGAGGGAGGATAGAAGTTAGAAGTTAGATAGGTTAAAAAGGTGCCAATATAGGCAGCTAGTGTATAACACGGTAATTGGGCTCTTTTAGTGCAGTAATAGTAGGTATAGGGTGGATATTTATACAATAATAGAGGAAGAGGGGGATAAGGAATATATAGGTCTAGGTAATAAAGATATAGCAGCATAGCTATATAGGGGTATAACTATGGCAGGGGTTAAATGTTCAGAGATTATCTAACAATTTTTAATATAGACAAGGATGGTATAAAAAGTAAAACTATCCTAGGGCTATAAACCAACAATTTAATCTAGAGGTAAGGGTTTAGTATATATTATAGAAAACATAGAGCAGTTTTATTAACAACTCGCGACTTAGTTTTAGCATATTAACATACTAAACCAAATTTTTTTCCTTTACTCTTAAACTTCAGGTTAAGAAAAGAAAAATTTAAGTAATTTTTATATAAAAAGCTATTTTGACATATTAACATGCTAAACCATTTTTTTTTAACTAATGCCACTTTAATTCCCTATAGGGAGCAATTAATGCAAGGCTTATAGTCCAACAGTAATTGCTATGCTGTACTCTTACCAATATTTAATATTAGTTAGTGCTATTACGTATATAAATAGCGGGCGTGCTGATAAACAATAGCAGAAATAAATATAGAAGGAAAGTTTATATCTCCTAAGGCGTCACACCTGAGGCTAAAATTGATATAGCCATAGGTATTTAATTATATGGAGATAAGAGATAGTGTGTTACTAGTTTACCAGGTTCCCTAAATCCCTTATAGGTTTACCATTTATTTCCTTTTTTAAATTAGTAGAGAAAAGGTTTGGCCAACCTATTATAACTTTATTCCTAACAGTAACGCATAAATAGTAGAACTTGTCCACTATATACAAGCCGTATATTTAGCTTAATAAAGGTCTATACCTATATATCTTATTGCACTTAAAGGTATATTCACAAGTCTAAGGAATAAAGACACTAATAACTAATATATATAACGCGTAACGCGTCCTATATACATATTCTAATACCGAACTTAGATAAAGACATACAAACCAATCTAGAACTTAATTATTTAGTCTTCTTACTACTTCCTCTTACAGTACTAAGCGTGTCTCTTAATATAGTTTTAGAAGATAGATCTATAATATCTTTCTATAGTCTATTCCAAGAACTAAAGAATAAAATCTATAAGCACGCCCTCTACCTAGCCAAAGGCGTTACAATCAAGCTAGATGGTTATAGTGATAATTTAAAATTTAAATACATCCAGGCTATTGCATTAGGTCTATTACATACAAATTCCCAGGTTTATAACGCTATACTACCAATTTTATATAGTGCGAATGTCTTTTCTTTAGAGGGGAGCTGCTCTTACGCCTTATAGTTCCTATAAACTCTTTCTAAATCTAGCTGATTGCAGATTAAGAGGCTTAGTCTTTTAAGCAGACTTATAGTAATAGACAACTATAACAACCGGGAGTATGCGAAGACGCTATATAAGTTTATTATCGCCAACATGCAGCTAGACAACGTTATACTAGCTATACTAAACAACATAGAAGCTAGAATAGAAGGAAAGGACAAAGGCTAATATAAATGGTTTATATAGACTTTATATAAGGGTTTACTTTAGGCATTTAAGGGAGGCCAATTTCGCTAAATCAGGATTATACACCCAAAGATATACAATAAAGGCCTTAGCGTTTACAGATTCTATAATATAGAGAATTACATAGAGGATATATTAATTAAGGAGTGCTAACAACGTCTATATAAGCGGAGGAGTCAGTATTAGGACAACGGCACGGCTTATAAAGACAGCCTTGGCGCAGTTTATAAATATGTTTACAAGATATAGTATAGTATAGGGTATACTATTAAACGGGATAGCAGCGGTTAGGGAGAGGGTACCGCTTTAGTTATCCACTAAATATTAACACTAAAGAAGCGACATTACGCGGACGCTGGATTAGTTATAAATAGAAAAAGAGTAAAGACTAAGGGAGTAAAGAAGAAGAAGGGAGGGCTAGGGAAGAAGACAGAAAAGAGAGAAGGCTCTTTCTTCAATATTCTTAAGGGTATAGGTAATGGCAGTAGTTCTTTAGGCGGCAAGGCAGAGAGAGAAAGACTTTTAATTAGCGGACTATTTACGCGGGACTAAGGGGTTATAAAGTGCATTACTAGGGCTTATAAGGCGTGGGAGTATAAGAGCGAGCGTAGTGTAGGTAACTTTGGTGACGGGCCTATACTAAATAGACTAAAGCATTCTTTGGATTTCTGGTGGAATATGGGTTGCTAGCTATGCGGGGTTTATAATTTATATAACGCTACAGTTAGCCACCAGCTAGATAAATATAGGCGTTAAGGTAAGTCTAAAGAGGCGTAAAGGATACTACAACTTCTACAGAAAGTGAAAATAAAGGTAGTAGGCGGAGGAAAGGTAGTAGGGCAGTATTATTCCTACTTATTCCCACGGCAGCTTTACTATAGGTTCCAGTATAGGAAGCGAATAGATTTAGAATAAGGCGGTGAACAAGAGGCGAAGGTAGAGGGTATATTCTATAAAGTTATAGGGTGCGAAAATGCTAAGGTAGTGCGGCGGACTATTGCAGCATTAATAGCGTTTGAGAATGGGGTGTTAATTAAGGGTCTTTGCGACTAGATAGCTTGGGTGGGCTTAAATAACAAGGCAGCAATATAAAGATAGATAGGCGAGCAGTACTAATACAATAGCTTTAGTATTCTTAGGATTTTATATATACTAGAGATGGTAGAGGGAGTGTATAAGGAGTTAATAAAAATTGCTAAGTATAATAAGTATCGTAATATAGAGGAAGAAAAGAGGGTGGAATTCTACTCTTATTAAAGATTACAAGTTTAAGGATATAGTTATATAGTTAGGGAGGAATATTTAATAGTATGGAGTAGAGAGCATAAAGATGTATAAAGTATTTGTAGAGTTTTTGTTAGATATAGGGATATAGAGGAATTAATTTGTTTTAATATATTAACATTATAAAAGAAGTTAATTTCGGCATGTTAACATTATAAAAGAGATAATTTTAACATGTTGACATTATAAAAGAGATAATTTTGGCATGTTAACATTATAAAAGAGATAATTTCGGCATGTTAACATTATAAAAGAGTTAATTTCGGCGTTTTAACATTATAAAAGAGGTTAATTTCAGCATATTAACATTATATAGGAGTAGTAGTAGTAAAGAGGGATAAATATAGGGTTATAAGTTAGTAAGGGAAGGTATAGGAAGTATTAGTTAAGGATAAAAGGGAGGAGGATAGAAAGGAAAAGGATAAAAAGAAGAAGGATAGAAAGAAGAAGGATAGAAAGGAGGAAGGTAAAAAAGAGGAGAAGGGAAGGAAGAAAAATAGAAAAAAGGATAAAGGGGAAAGATATAGAATAGAGGATAAAATAGAAGTAGAAAGTAGTAGTAGAAGTAGTAATTTAAATAAAAGTAATAGTAAAGGTAGTAGAAGTAGTAAATTATATAATAGTAGTAATAAAGATAGTAGAAGTAATAATAAAAGCAAAGATAATAAAAAGAATAAGAGTATTAGTGTTATAGGACACCCCTATAATACCTTATATACGTCTACCTGTTTTTATTAACTAAATAACTAAAGACTAATTATAAGATGGCAATCTAATAGCAATCTACTATATTCCGCCGCAATCTGCCGTCTCTATTATTAGAGTTGCTAACTAGCAACTTTAAGGACCTCTAACTGCCAAATTCTACTAAGTTCTACTAAAACTGCCACCTAAGCTCTACTTTACCTGTGTATAGCATAGTACCTATTAACCTAGCAACTAAGCGAACGTTATATACCCTTTTTCCCCTATTTTCTACTTTTCTTTCCTTACACAACGTCTTAACTTTATTATATAGTTTATGTATATAGCTTAATAATATCTACTTCGCTATATATTATCACCGCTTATACTCACCCCATAACAGTTAGCGACTTAGTTAATTAAGATATAAGTATAGTAAAAGGGTCGCGCAAGCCTATATAATTGGATTGTCTATAAATAAGAATCTAAAGCTAAAGAAAAGGAAAGGAAAGGATAAGTAGTAATGTAAGGAGTTATATATAATCCCTAGTTATATAGGGGTCACGTAAGCCCACGTCTACTATAATGTTTACTATAGCTACTGCTTTCTGCTAGTGCTGTAACAAATAGAGGAGTAAATAGGGGTAAGGTGTTAAAAGTTAGTTTTAGCATGTTAATATTATAAAAGAAGTTGGTTTTAATATATTAACATTATTAAAATTAGTAGTAAGAGTAGGAGTAGTAGTAGGTAATAAAAGTAGTAATAAAAGTAGTAAAAGTAATAGAAGTAATAAAAATAATTATAGTTTTTTTTAATAATAGTAATATAAAAGTAAGTGTATAATTACAGCACCTATTATACTAACCACGTGCTTACGCGTTTAATACACCAAGTACGCGTTTATGCGTTTAGTATACCTACTCGCTTACGCGTCTAGTACACTCCTAAAACACTAGCTAGTTAGGGGGGAGGTGCGTTAGTATATAAACCATATAGCCTACCTTAATAGAACCAACAGTTACCACCGTCTAAATAAATATACGATACTATATGTATTTCATGCCCCTAGATATAACTTACTTATACCATTAAATTAGTACCAACAGTAAGTATAAAAGAGGATTAAGGTAAAATATAATAATAGTTAGTATTAATAAAGTAAAGAGGATTATTAGTAATAAAAGGGGTAAAAATTAAATAATAGTTTTGGTTAGAAGTAAAAAGTATAGAGTAGGAGTAGTTTTTTAGTAAGTATTATAGATAATATATAAAGAAAAGGGTAATAGATAAAAGGTAAGTAGTAGAAGTAGATAATAAAGTATTATAAAGTTATTATAAGTAGGAGTAGTAATAAAAGAAGTAGTTTTAGTAGTAGTATTTATATTAATAATAGTAATAAAAGGAATAAAAATATAGTTAATAAGAATTTTAATAATTTTAGTAAAAGATTAAGTAGTAATAGAAGTAATAGGAGAAATAGGAGTAATAGGAGTAATAGAAGTAATAGAAGTAATAGAAGTAATAGAAGTAATAGAAGTAATAGGAGTAATAGGAGTAATAAAAATAGTAATAATTATAATTATAATAATAGTAAAAGAAATAAGAGAAATATATATATATATATTTATAGGTTAGTAATAAAAGGTATAAAAGGTATTAGTTAAATAGATAAAGTAGGTTAAAATAATAATTTAGAAGATAATAGATAGGTTAAAGAGGTTTAAGTAGATATAGATT